>ERZ772897.68-NODE-68-length-110025-cov-17.358725_pt1 | contig 110025 bp, 95 predicted proteins | sample MGYA00512125_ERZ772897 | MGnify/ENA primary metagenome ERZ772897 (study PRJEB29015, sample SAMEA2737660) | human gut metagenome | biome: human gut; feature: human-associated habitat; material: faeces | place: China | collected 2012 ... | reverse complement strand
GGTGATATTTTAATTCCTGATTCTTGATATTTACCTTTGTTCCGGCAGGGATAGAGGTTGTGATAAAGACATTACTTCCAATCACGCAGTTTTCGCCGATAATGCTGTCTCCACCCAAAATAGAGGCACCGGCGTAGATGGTGACATTATCGCCGATCGTAGGGTGGCGTTTCTTGCCTTGCAGCTTCTGGCCGCCGCGGGTAGAAAGAGCTCCCAGTGTAACACCCTGATAAATTTTGACGTTATTTCCTATGGTTGTAGTCTCTCCGACAACAATGCCGGTTCCGTGATCAATAAAGAAATATTCGCCAATCGTGGCACCCGGATGAATGTCAATGCCGGTGGTGCTGTGTGCGTATTCTGTCATAATACGTGGGATCAGAGGCACATTTAACAGGAACAGCTCATGGGCGAGACGGTTAATGGTGATTGCCTGAAGTCCCGGATAAGACAGGATTACCTCTTCTTTGGAGTAGGCGGCAGGATCGCCGTCGAAAGCAGCCTGCAGATCCGTCTCCAGAAGGGCGCGTACCTTTGGTAATGTGTGGAAAAAATCCACGGTCAGACGTTGTGCTTCTACATGAAGCTCACAATCATCTGCATTCTCGTAGTTTGGAGAATATTTTAACGCCAGTTCGATCTGTTTATTCAGACGAAACAGTGTATCCTCAATCAAAACGCGGGTGCTGTTTTCCATGATATATATTTTGTGGGAGGTATCCCGGAAATATCCCGGATACATAATCTTCATCAGGTTGTCAATGATCTTGATGATCACAAAACGATCCGGCTGGGTAAATAGTTTCATTTTGTCGATGGAACGATCATGGGTGTAGTCCTTTAATATGGTATCAACAATGTCATTTACGTTATTTTCAATAATTTTATCCATTTGAGTCCTCGTTTCTGTGTATGAGATCCGAAAGTGGTCTTACACGTTTTATTTAAAATATATATTTGGTTTTACCAATTTATGATGCGGGAAGTTTGAGTTTATTGTTGTAATACTTACAGTTTGATCTGGTCCAGATCCCTCATCCACATTGCCACGGAAGCATCGCTGGGCATGCGCCAGTCGCCTCGCGGAGAAAGAGCGACACTTCCGACCTTCGGACCGTCCGGAAGACAGGAACGCTTGAACTGCTGGGAGAAAAATCTCCAGTAGAAGGTGCGGAGCCATTTGTAGATCGTATCCTTATCGTAAGCCCCCCGGAAGGTATAACAGGCGAGACGATAGATTTTGGAAGGAGTGTAACCAAAACGCATCATATAATAGAGATAAAAGTCATGCAGCTCGTATGGACCTACCAGATCCTCTGTTTTTTGTGAGATTTCTCCATCCTTTGGAGGGAGAAGCTCCGGGCTGACCGGGGTATCCAGAATATCAAGCAGCACGGCACGGAGTTCCTCGTCATCGGTGGTTTCAGCGTAATATAGAACGAGATAGCGTACCAGCATTTTCGGAATGGAGCAGTTGACGCCGTACATAGACATATGATCTCCGTTATAGGTTGCCCAGCCGAGAGCCAGTTCTGACATGTCTCCGGTACCGATCACCATACCGTTTGCCTGATTGGCGATGTTCATAAGGATCAGGGTGCGCTGGCGTGCCTGGGAGTTCTCGTAGGTAACGTCATGAACTTCCGGATCGTGACCGATATCGCGAAAATGCAGATTTACCGCTTCGTGAATTGGGATTTCCTGCAGGGAAGCTCCAAGCTTTTCTGTCAGTGTACAGGCATTTTTCATGGTACGGTCTGTGGTTCCAAAGCACGGCATGGTAATAGCTTTGATGCCGGTACGGTCGAGTCCTAAAAGGTCAAATGCCCGTGCAGTGACAAGAAGTGCCAGTGTCGAGTCAAGACCACCGGATATGCCAAGAACAGCACTTTTACAGTGGGTGTGAGCCAGACGTTTTTTCAGTCCCATTGCCTGGATATTAAAAATTTCGTTGCAGCGGCGGTCACGGTCTGCTTTGGCACTTGGAACAAACGGGGTGCGGGAGTAGAAGCGTGTCAGCTTTGTTTTATTCAGATTCCGGAAGGAAAAGTGACATACTTTGTAACCGGCCTGGGCAGGCGGTGTGATCTCGAAAGTTCCCATACGGCGGCGTTCACTTACAAGACGCCCAAGATCCAGCTCAGACATCGTCATTTCATTATGAAAGCGTTCAGACTGTGACAGGATACTGCCGTTTTCTGCAATCAGATTATGACCTGCAAAAACAAGATCTGTTGAGGATTCTCCCTCTCCGGCATCTGCATAAATATATCCGCAGATCAGGCGGGCAGACTGGTTACTTACCAGTTCCCGGCGGTAAATTTCCTTGCCGGTGGTTTCGTCACTGGCTGAAAGATTTGCAATCACCGTAGCCGACGCCAGGGCATGATGGCATGATGGAGGAATCGGCATCCATAGATCCTCGCAGATATCAATGCCGAGGACAAAGTCCGGCAGATTGTCCGCTGCAAACAGAAGCTTTGCCCCGAAAGGAATCTGTCTGCCATGGGTGCCCAGAGCCGGAATGTCTACAGCCTCATTTTCGGCAGGTGCCGGTGCAAAATGTCTGGCTTCATAAAACTCGGAGTAGTTTGGAATGTGCTGTTTTGGCACAAGTCCCAGAACCTCTCCCTGATAAATCACAGCCGCAATATTATACAGCCGGGCATTAAAAAGGAAAGGAAGTCCCACAACGATCAGCATGTCATGGGTCCGGGACGCAGAACGGATCTGTTCCAGACCCTCCAGACAGCCCTCCAGAAGGATATTTTGCAGAAAGAGATCATTACAGGTATATCCTGAGATACAAAGCTCCGGGAAGACCAGAAGCCGGACATCTTCTTTTCCGGCAAGCCCAATGCATTGAATGATCTGCTCTGTGTTGTAGGCAGTATTACCGACTTCGATATCCGGTGTGACTGCTGCGACCTTGATAAATCCATCTTTCATAAGAATGTCATCCTTTCCTGAATAAATAAACGATTATTACTAATTATACCCAAAAGAGCGGAAAAAGCAATCACTGTCCAACGGGAAGGCGTTATTCGATGGCGGGCGGAACAGACGGGGGAAGTAGGTGTTTTCCACAGGAGAGAATTGTGTTATGATAATGCTGTTGTTTTGCAAATAATGTGCCTGCGGACTAAGGTTTGCGGGCAGAGAAAGAAATGTAGGAATATGATGGATATTTTATATCAGTTATTTTATACCGTATTTTCCATGAGCTGTATGGCTCTGGTACTGCTTCCGGTGGTGTTGCTTTTCCGGTTTGTATTTCGTGGACATTCCGGCAAAATCACTATGGCTTTATGGGGAATCTTGTTTTTGCGGGCGGTCTGTCCGTTGGGAATGAGCAGCCCGGTTTGCCTGTATGATCCGTGGAACCGGCAGTTTCATACTTTACTGCGTTCGCTGGGGTTAGAGATTTCACCGGATCAAGGACTGTTAACCGGCTGGAGATATGTATTTCAAGGGAATATCAGCGCATCAGCCACCTATCGGAGTTGTGTGTTGATCTGGCTTGGTGGAATGATACTTTTACTTCTTGGGACCACAGGAAAGCAGCTGCGGCTTGAGCGAAAATTGAAACAGCATTCCCGGTGTCTGTTTGACAGGATCTATCAGTCCGGACTAATCGCATTTCCGGTCAGGACAGGGATTGTTAAGGGCAGGATCTATCTGCCGGATGGACTTCTGGCAAAGGAAATGAAGGACATTATAGCATATGAACAGCTCCGGAAGCGGCGGAGAGACGATCTGTGGAGAAGATTTGCCTTTCTGGTATGTTGTATTCACTGGTGGAATCCGGGAATATGGCTGGCGTATTATCTGTTCTGGCGCGACCAGAATATGGCATGTGATGCAGTGTTTGTCCAAAAAACAGGAATGGAACCGGCTCAGTGTGCGCAGGTGCTGGCAAACATGAAAAAGGATAAGGAACGACAAATATCATTTTCTTTGGAGAGCGGTTATGAGGGAGACTTGTTCCGCCGGGCGGAAAATCTGTTATATCTGAAAAAAAGACCGTTATGGCAGAATGGTGTGGCGGCATTTCTTGTGACATTATTCGTTTTCTGGGCATTTGCTTTGTCAGCTTTTCATAGTGGAAAGGGAAATGATCAACCTCCGAAGAAGCTTTTTGACAGTACACAGAAAAGGAGTGTGGCGGACCGTGTCATTGCGGGCTGCGATGTACAGGTGTCCAGTGGGAGCGCTGTACGTCTGTCTCTTGTTGTATCGAAGGGAACATATCAGAAAGGAGAAGGATACCGGGGTACCTGTCAGCTTCAGCTGAATGGAACACAGGGGAAACAGACAGTGTCCCTTGATCTGAATAAAATATTTTCTGACAGAGAGACTCTGTATTTTAATGAAAATGTTTCTTTGGAAACTGCAGATTATAATGAGGATGGCAATCCGGAGCTTGCGGTTGGACAAAAGGCGGCAGCAAAGGGAAAAACGGGATACGATTTTTATATTATTGATATCAGGAAGAATGATCTGGAGGTCGTCAGTCCGGCGATTCATTTTGAGCACGTTACAGCATTGCAGGAAGGCTCTATGGTGTTGTCCTATGTGCAGGGGGCCGGAGGAGTCATTACGGTTACGGAGAATGATGAGACGATTTATTATGTCTGGAACACGCAGACAGAGCGGTATGAGCAGCAGGAGATGACCGAGGAACAGCTGGAAAAGCGATGTAGCGAGAAAAGTGCAGGCACGCAGAAAGCGCAGACACGATATTCGCTCACGGGTGATAAAGGCAGGGAAGTGATGGATGTGGCTGTGAGTGAGCAGGAAAATGGAGGGCTGTCCGTGAAAAAGCTTCGGATCAATCCGGATGGACTGGATCAGAGAACCGGGACAAAAACCATGACAGATGTGGAGGGCTATTATCTGGATCTGCAGTGGGCTCCGGCCGATAAAGATCAGAAGAGATATGCGCTGCTTACTTATAATGGAACCAACGGCAGAACTTTTTCTCTGTACGATATAAAAGAACAAAGGCTGTGTTACCGTCCGCAAAATGGTAATGAAGCATTGCAAAAGATTTTTCGGAAATATGGTGCTTCCGATGATATTACCTTTGAAAAAAACGGAGCCGTGGTATATTCCCTGATGGAGATTGATGATAACGATACATTAAAGGTGAACTTCGCAGCCAGCGCAAAGGATGATGTGGCAGTTAAGGGAACATATCTGTACAGTCTGTCATCGGGAGAAGAAACATCTCTGCAGTACAGTCGTGAATAATGACAGATAAAAAGAATCCTTGGGCAGACTTATGGGATGTCGCCAAACTCATTCTTGCAGAGATACGGTATATGCGGTATATTAAATATAAATATATTGATATGAAGAGGAGGTGTTTCCGTGGTTACAAGATCAGCGGAGTTATTTAGTGAGGCGCCTCGATGCACACAGTGTGGGAGAATTCTTCCTGATGTTTATGAGGAGGATGATATCTGCCCGGTCTGCAAGGAAGCAAACCTGTTTGCAGAGGTGAAGGATTTTATACGGGAGAATGATGTTCGGGAAATGGACGTGGCGGAGCATTTTGATATCCCGGTATCAAAGGTGAGAAAGTGGATCAGAGAAGGCCGGATACAGTACAAGGGAGAAGCAGGACAGTCCATATCCGGTGTTCATTGTCAGATTTGTGGAAAACCCATCGAATTTGGTACATTATGCCCGGAATGTCATAGAATGCAGGGATTGCAGATCGTAGCGAAGCAGTATGCAGAGCAGAAGTCAGAGATGCGTTTCTTTAATAAAAACAAATAATCGGGCGGGGTTCAGACTGTATTCGGGGACAGGCTGCACCAGGCAGATTTTAATCCTGCAATAGTACAAAAAAGACAACGGGAATTGTGATCAGGGCGAGAAAATTGGAGATCAGAGCCATGGATGCACCGATTGTCGTGTCGCTGTCGTAGGCGGCCGGAATCACAATGGTATTTAAGCCCAGCGGCATGGCATAGGCGCAGATCAATACATGACGGACATCCGGAGCCAGCCGGATCAACCGGGCAAGCAGAGCAAAGAGAACAGGCATAAAGAGCAGCCGGTAAAGAGCGACGACATAGATTTTTCCGGCAGAAAGCAGGCTACGCAGAGGATAACCGCCGATGATAAAACCTGTAAGGATCATAGCGACAGGAGCCATACAGGCACTTCCGGAAGCAATGACGGCGGGAAGCGGTGCCGGCAGAGGAAGCTGCGTGATACCAAGGAGCACTCCGAGCAGGGAGGCGAGATTGATGGGACCAAACCATTTCTGACGCCAGGATAATTCGCCGTTATCCGGCATCAGCCAGGAAATACCGATACTGTTCAAAAACAGATTGATCGGCAGGGTAAACATCAGATAGTCAAAAAGAATATCGTTTCCAAAGATGCCTTCCACGACGGCATTCCCCATAAAAGCAATATTTGCGACCACAAAAGAGTAGCGGTAGATACCGCGCTCTTCTTTTTTTGTGGCAAAAACCGGAGTCAGAAGTAAAGACAGACCAAGGGCGATGGCCAGGGAAAGGAGGCTGTAAAGCAGAAAGGACATTTTTTCCGTAAGATTTTCAACCGTACACCGGGTTATAAAAGTATTTAGTACAAGACAGGGCATAAATATCAGATTTTCCAGCTTTGATAATACAGAACTGGAATTTTCAGGAATCCATTTCTTCTTTCGCAGCACATATCCCAGAAGCATAAATAAAAACATATAAAGCATTTGTTGAAATGCGGATAAAAATACGTCCATAACACACCATCCATATTTTAATTCTTTTTTAATCTAAAAATAGTATGGTAGATATTGAAAAATTCATACGGACAAATTATCAAAAAAATGACATAAATTTCCAACATTTATGCCATTTTTACAGATTAATATCATATCGTTGACACGATAGAAGAGGAGTACACAGCAATGGATCACAGAAAAATTTTATATCTACATATAGGAATGCCAAAGACGGGGACAAGTTCTCTGCAGGTGTTTTTAATGCAAAATGAAGAGGCGCTGGCGCAGTATGGAGTCGCATATCCTATGATGCCGGGAAGATATCCGATGATTTCACCAAGCCGAAATGCCCATTTTCTGATTGGAAAGCTTACGGATGAGCAGGGGCGGGAGGATCCGGCACAGACAGAAAATATGATAAAAAAATCCTTTGAACTGCTGGATCAGACCTTTAAAAAAGCAGATAAGGTGATTCTCAGTGATGAGGCAATCTGGAATGTATATAAGCCGGATAAGCCGGACTGTCTGCGATTGATCCGGACATTTTGTGAAGAAAGAAATATAGAAATTAAATTGATCGTTTATCTGCGCCGCCAGGATTATTATCTGGAGTCGTACTGGAAACAGCAGATTCGTAAACGCGGCGTGACATGGACATGGAAAAAGATGGTAAAAAAGACGCCAAAATATATTGTCCTGAATTATTATGAGCATCTCAAAGAACTGGCAGAAGAAATAGGCCGTAAAAATATGATTGTTCAGTCCTATCATGAAGAAAATTTTGATCTGTGCGTTGAATTTCTGCATCTCCTTGGTATCCGGCATACGGAAATATTTCAACCGTTAGAGACAAAGGCAAATCTCAGTCTGAATAATAATTATGCGGAGATCAAACGGATTTTGAATCGTATTCTTTCAGAGGATCCGGAGCAATGGGGACGGGAGCAGAAATGGCTGGGAAAAATTGTGGTGGATTGTTCCAGAGAAGAAAAAAGGCAGTATGAAAGTTCTATGTTTTCCACAGAAGATCGTCAGAAATATATGGAGAATTTCCGGGAGATCAATCACCGGATTGCTCAGGAATATCTGGGATGTGAAGATCTTTTTGAAGAAAATGAGGAAAAGAACCGGACGCTTCCCAAGTGGACACCGGACAATTCCTTTCAATATGAGGATACGGTTCTTTTTTTTGGCAAGGCATTGCTGGATATGAAAAGAGAGCTGGAGCTGCAGCGTGCAGAAGTAAAACAGCTGGAAGCAGGAAAAAGAGGCGTTGTACGGAAGGTTGTTGATAAATGCCGCACGATAGTACGATAAAAAGGAAACGTCGGCAGGCCGATAAAAAAGAATGAAAATCCCTGCGTTGACAAGCAGGGATTTTCTGCTTATTATTAGTAGGTAGCTTTAGGAGTATATAATCGAAATAGAAAGATCGGTATATGATATGATAATCATTGAAGAGACGGAAGAAGATAAAAATAGAGCCGCATTGCCGGACGAGGATTCCTTTGAGGATGAGGAACTGACCACGGAGGAAGCAAAATACCGCAGCGCAAAAGATCTGAGAGATTCGCTGGAGTGTGTGGAACGGTATGAGCAGGGTGTCAGAACATTGTTAGATGCAGCAGCGCTGTTTGATGAGATTGACGACTATGAGGACAGTGCCAGACTTGCGGAGGAATGCCGCAAAAAGGCGAAAGACTATGAGAAAAAGGGTATGGAAAAGGCTTATCAGCAGGCAGTAAAGCTTTGCAGGGAGGCAGTAACCAAAATGGATTACCGTACAGCGATCACGGAGCTGGAGCGTTTTCCTCAGTATAAGGATAGTGGGCAACGGATTGAAGCCTGCAAAAAGGAGATCGTTCGTCTGGAGACAAAGGCTGCGTGGAAGAACCGGATCATTGCGCTTGTTGTTATTGCGGTAATGGCACTTTGTATCTGGGGCGTTTTCTCTTTACTCTTATAAATTTGAAGTTATACACAAGTGAGGAAGGATAAATTATGTATTATGTACTAAAAGATGTATTGACAACCAATCAAATTGCTATGCTGGGAGTTCTGGCTGCATTTATACTGACATTTTTGATGCTGAAGTTTCCGTTTCCGTTTCTGCCGAAGGATCAGGGACGTGCTTTCGCAGTAAATGGAGCACTTTCCAAAGGAAAGCTTCGTGGTGTGGGATTGACCTTTGTTTGTGCATTTATTGTATGTTCTCTTTTATTTTTACCAATTACCAGAGAATATGTTATTTATTGTATTCTCCTGTTTGCTATGATGCTCAGCGGTTATCTGGATGATGCTTCTGACAAGCCATGGAACGATTACAAAAAGGGAGCCATTGATCTGATTCTTTCACTGGTGGCAATGTGGACCTTTGTTTCCAACAATTCTACAGATATTATGTTGTTTGGCAGCACCATTTCCATTCCGGTTCCTGTTTATTTCATTTTGGGAGTCGTTTTACTGTGGGTATCGGTCAATGTCACAAATTGTACGGATGGTGTCGATGGGCTTTGTGCCAGTCTCTGTATGGTCGTGCTGGGCGGTTTTACAGTGATCTTTTCCAAAGAGCTGGGACAGTATGGCATTGCAAGTCTGATGTTTATGGGTGTCCTGCTGGCATACCTGTATTTTAATTCCAAACCAAGCTCTATGCTGATGGGAGACGCCGGTTCCAGAGCACTGGGATTTTATCTTGCCGTGATTGCTATGAAATCGGGTCATCCGTTTGCATACATAATTCTTGCACTGGTGGTTATCATAGATGGAGGAATCGGACTGGTAAAGATCTTCCTGAAGAGATTCTTTAAGATCAGTATTTTGAAAAATACGCTGACCCCTCTTCACGATCACGTCCGCAAAAATAAGGAGTGGTCAGACACACAGGTGGTCTTTCGGTTCTGCATTTATCAGATCGTGCTGGTGGCGGTTGCCTATATTTTTGCAGCATATCTGTAAAGAAAAGGGTGTAGAATATATTAAAATGTTGTTTTATGTGACCGGGCCGCATAAAGGGGCGGCAGAATGGAGTCAGTTATGGTAATTACAAAATATTCCCTGATCGGAGCGGTGCTTCAGATGTACCCTTCCGCAGAGAAATGCTTTAATGAAATGGGGATGCATTGTGTATCCTGCCATATGTCGCCGAGAGAGACATTGGAGCAGGCGTGTCAGGTACATTCCTGCGATGTGGATGAATTGATTCAAAAGTTAGACGAACACATTAATGGACCTGCCTGAGCAGGTCCGTTTTTTGTGTATAGAAAATGCAGAATTTGCCACTAGCTATAAAATAACAATATTAGCACAGGAAAGATCCTCTGCCAGATTATAGACCCTGCCGCTTTGCAGCCCCACGACGGTAGGACGCAGAACAGAAAGTGCGCTGTTTTTTACGACACGGGCTTTCTCGCCGTTACTCAGCTCTACGGTAGAGTCCACCGGATAAAGAATGACACTGGAGAGAAAGCTACGCATGGCTGTGATATCCAGCTCACCGGACATGGACATGACCATCTCTACTGCTGTTCTCTGGGAAAATGCCTTTTTGTAAGGACGTTCCGTGACAAGAGCGTCATATACATCCACGACGGATAAAATCTTGGCATATGGAACGATCTTATCGCTGCCAACGCCCATGGGATAACCGGATCCGTTCATTTTTTCGTGGTGCTGAAGCACCGCAAAACAGATGCTGTCGTTGAATTCGTTTTTCTCTTTAATGATGCGGTAGCCCAACAGGGAATGCTCCTTTATTATTGCAAATTCATCATCCGTCAGACGTCCCGGTTTGTTCAGGATATTTAATGGGATCTTTGACTTACCCATGTCGTGAAGAAGTCCGGCGATGCCGATGTTGTAAACATCCTGCTGGGACATCTGCATATTTTTGGCAACGATCATAGACATGGTAGCGACGTCTACACTATGCTTGAAGGTGTATTCATCGCTTGTTTTCAGGGCACTGATATCCACGGCTATAGCAGCGTTGTCATCAATGGCGCGCATCAGATCGCTGGTGATCGTGGTCGTTGTCTGGGCGAAATGCGGATTGTTGGTATCGCTGTACAGATGTTGTATACCTTCAGAAATACGTTTTTTTACACTGACGGAAAGGCTTACCTTGGCGGGATCTGCCTCGCGGTATTTAGCAATATTGTTTTTGGCAATGGCAGAAGCAGGCTCAGCAACAGAAGAGGGATCCTCATCATCTTCTCCCTCCCGGATATACACACCATTGATATTAAGTTTTTTGAGTGCCTCAATCTGGTATTCATCCAGATAAGAGCCGCGTACGATCAGGGAATGCCCCCAGCTGTTTTTAATCTCCTGATCGATCCGCATCCCCTTACGGAGATCTCGTGTTCTCACAAAATATCGTTTTATCACATTCTTACCGCCTTTATGTACAAGATATACTTATAATATAGTATACAATATTTTTGAAAATAGATAAAGACCTCCGTAAAAATAAAAAAACTATCGCTTTTTGGGATGAAATTCGTTATACTTGAAAGAAGTAGTTCGGAGAAAACGTTTATCCGAACAAATTAAAATGACAGAAAGTGAGGAATACATAATATGAAGCGATGCAAAAAAGAATGGAATGAAAGCAGATCAAGATTTTTATTGACAGTGGCATTTCTGTTGTGCGCATTGATTTTTGCAAATACTACCACAGTAAATGCAGCAGTTTCGCAGGATGGTCAATATACCTATGAGCTGGATGCAGCCGGACATGCAGTGCTGACCTCTTATCTGGGACAGGATACAGAAGTGGCAGTGCCGGCAACCATGGACGGTATCAGTGTCTCTGCGTTGTCAGGCACATATCAGAATCACAATAAGATTACCAAAGTGAAAATTCCGGCAGGCATCACATCAGTAAATGAAACGGCATTTGCAGGCTGCTATGGGATCAGTGCCTTTGAAGTGGATCCGGCGAATCAGAGTCTGTGCAGCGACGGAGATGGAGTGCTTCTGAGCAAGGATGGCACAGTATGCGTGCGTTATCCGGTAGGAAAGCATCAGAGCTCCGGGACATACCGTATTCCGGCAAGTGTTGTGAATATCGGTGGATATGCCTTTGAAGGTTACAATACGCCAGGTATTGAAATTCCTGCAAATGTCCGCGTGATCGGTGACTACGCCTTTGCTAATACACAGAATTTTAATGGCGTCAGTGTCTGGGAGGAAGGCACACAGATCATAGGAACATACGCATTTTACAAATGCACCAATCTCCGGCTTCTGGATAAGGCAGCTTTGCCGGCATCAGTAAATAAGCTGGGAGTTTATGCTTTTGCAGAATGTTCCAATATACAGATTGATATTTCCAAATCCACGATCACAGAGATTCCGGATTATCTGTTTTATAATTGTGACAATCTTCACAATCTTACATTGCCGGTGACCGTGACAACCGTAGGAGCATACGCATTTTCTGATTGCAACAATCTGAATGAAGTAATCTTTGATGCAGCACTTCGACAGATCAAGGAAGGGGCATTTGCCAAATGTGGCAATCTTCATACCGTCAATATTCCGGAGGGAGTGACCGCGATTGAAAACAATACCTTCAACGGCTGCCAGAATTTGAATACCGTTGTGCTGCCAAGCACACTGAAAACTATTGGAGATGGAGCATTTGCAGGCTGCCGGAATATTCATTCCATCAATATTCCGGAGGGTGTCACCTACATTTCTAATACAAGCTTTGAGGGCGTGGATACATCCGCGATCGCATTGAATATAAAAGTGCAGAAAACAACTCTTAAGTCCGCAAAAAGAAAAGGAAAAAAACTGACGATCCGCTGGAAAAAGACAGAAGATGCCCAGGGCTATGTGATATATCGTTCCAAAAAGAAAAATGGCGGATACAAAAAGGTGAAGACCATTAAAAAAGCGGAAATCTGCAAATGTACCCAGAAGGTAAAAAAGCAGAAAAAGAATAAAAAATATTATTACAAAGTAAAAACCTACAAAGTGGTTCTTGGAAAGAAATATTTCAGTTCCTTTAGTAATGTAAAAGCAGTACGGTAATAGGAAAAAACAAAGCATTACTGTGTAAAGACAAAAAAGAAAGGCAGAAAAATTATGGATGGAGACTTATTTTCTTTTGGAGAAGAGGAAGAGAAGGCTTTGAAAGCACAGGAGAAGGAAGATAAACGAATATTAGAAGAGAAAGGTTTTTCGCTGTCAGATGGTGATGAACTCAAAGGGGTTGGAGAGTTTTTGCTGGATGATGTGGATGAAGATTTATGGTAAAAATAAAACTGTTTTCCGGTTTTTCGGGAAGCAGTTTTTTAGTTTTTCTCGTAATCATTTTCGTAAATAAATAGGCTTGAAACGGCGAATTTTCTTGACAAAAGCACAACATGCGCCTAATATATAAATCGGGTTATATATAATATTTATTATGATAGGAGATACGTCAGCAATGCCACCGAAGACACAAATACCAAAAGAAATGATTTTAAAGACCGGTTTGGATCTGGTGATCCGGGAAGGCTATGAAGTGATCAATATTAAACGTCTGGCAAAGGAGCTTGGCTGTTCTACGCAGCCGATTTCCTGGTCCTTTGGCAATATGGAAGCGTTTCGGGAGGAGCTCTTTCAATATGCATTAAATTATATGAATTCCAAAATGAGACCCAATGGAAAGAATCCGGCAGCGGCATTATTTTCTGTGGGGGAGACCTATGTAAATATGGCCTTTGATGAGCCAAATCTGATCCGTTATCTGCGGACGGATTCAAAGGGACTTGTCAATCTTGGCGGCATCGGAGCTGTATTTAATGAGGAGAAGAACAAATCTCTCCGGGAAGCACTTTGCCGTGTTGTGGGGATTAGCGAGGAGAAAGCCAGGGAATTTATGAATACGGTCGTGATCTATACACAGGGACTAGTGACGTTTATTATAGACGGAACGATCACCGTATCCCGTGAGGAAGCCATGCGGATGCTGGAAAATGTGGGCGTGATGCATATGGTATATGCCGGCATTCCGTTTGAAAAGGCATCTGTCCTTTTTAAGGAATGATGGATTTGTCAATTTTTTAGGGTAGTCTTACACTGCAATATTTGATACAATTATACTGATATATTCTGAAACAGAGCAGGGCGCAGTATTGTTGTACAATATTGCAGTTTTTCTTTTGTTAGAAAGTAAAATTTCTAATGAAGTAACAGGAGGGACGATATGAAGAAAATCAAAAGAAGGGGTTTATCATGGCTTCTGGTTATGGCCATGGTATTGTCCGGTCTGGCACTGCCAAACGGACAGAAAGCAAAGGCGGCGGAGACGTCGTATGATCTGACGGTCAAGAAGGGACAGAGTCCTTTGACCATGGCAAAGAATCCGTATGGAACAGATTACATATCTGATATTCTCTTTGATGTACCGGATGTGATATCTACGAAGGATAAGGTTCAGGCTTGTAGTTCAAGGATTGAAGTGACATTAAAGATCAATAGTGTCAGCAGTGATACGGGAAGCATTCACGCTATGCTCTACACACAGGATGATGATTATGACAAATCATGGAATCAGAGCGAAGCACAGAGTGTGACGGCAGGGAAAGAAATGACACTTAGCTATGAGCTGTCCGATATGAATTGGAAGGGAACAATATTGAAAAATATTGCGATCCGTTTTGCTGATAATGCAGTGAATACATCGACCATTTCATATAAAATCAGTTCTGCAAAAGTGATTGTGGATGATTCTTCTTCCACAGGCGGTTCTGCCGGAGGCACCACAGAGGATGGTCTGGATGCCAATGCCAGAGAGGATTCCAGCCTGTATTCGGCATCATATACCGCTAAACCGGGTAATCAGTATTGGACAGAATATACATTTTCTATTACAAATCATACATCACAGGCAGTTTCTAAGGTGCAGGCAGTGATGAAGACCAGTGGAGAGCCAAAAGGCTTTAAATCTTTTGAATCGATCAATGCGGTATATAATGCGACTGTTGGCGGCGTGATCGTTTATTATGCCGGGGAGATTGCAGCAGGAGCTACAGTTAATATTAATGGAAAGATTGGCTTTGATCCTACCTCTGTCACGGTTGGTTCAGCTTATGTGCGCGCGGTAAACTGCAATCCGCCATCCGGGGAAAGCACAGAATCCGGCAAACTAAATTATAAATTGACCGGAACCACAAAAGATATTCCCGATGCACAGACGCCGGTTGGAAAGCATGGCAAGCTTCATCTGAAGAAGGTGGCAGGCTACGGAAATGCTCCGGTTATCGTGGATAAGAACGACAATCCATATCAGCTGCGGGGGGCAAGTTCCCATGGTATTCAGTGGGATGTTGGATATAATTATGTCAATAAAGGAGCTATGCAAAGTCTTCGTGACGAGTGGGGTGTCAATCTGTTCCGCATGGCATGCTATGTAACACAGGATGGTTATACGGTAGGAGCCCAGAGCAGAATGGATCAGAAGATCGAGGAGGGTGTTCAGGCAGCGAAAGAGCTGGGAATGTATGTGATCGTAGACTGGCATATTCACGCAGAAAATCCTCATACGACGAAATCCTGGGCAAAGGATTTCTTTAAGAAATATGCAACGAAATATAAAGATTATGATAATGTGATTTTTGAGATCTGTAATGAACCGACAGGTGTACAGTGGTATACAGGCGGAGGCAATGATCTGTACAGCTATTGCAAAGAGATTGCCGGTATTATCCGTGATTGCGGCAGTGATGCATTGATCGTCTGTGGAACTAATACATGGTCTCAGGATGTGGAGGATGTTGCAAAGAAGCCGTTAAAGGACGATGGATTTGAAGATATTCTTTATACGTTTCATTTTTATTCCGGAAGTCACTATGCAGATAAAATGGCAAAAGTAAAGACGGCTACGGCAGATGGCACACCGATCTTTGTGACCGAGTTTGGTATTTGTGATGCTTCAGGAAATGGTGGTTTTGACACAGCCAATGCAGATGCGTGGATTAAACTGTGTGATTCTTATAATATCAGTTATGCCTGCTGGAGTTTTTGCAATAAAGGTGAATCAGCATCTTATTTGAGTACTTCCTGCAGTAAGACCACAGGAGGATATGTAGCTTCAGATCTTGCGACTACAGGCATCTGGCTCGTCAATACATATCGTGCACATCAGGATATTGAAGAGGGAATCGATACCAAGGTGACGCCAAAGCCGTCGACAAGTGCCAGCGCAAAGCCGGGTACAAGTTCAAGTGAGAAGCCGTCAACAAGTGCCAGCGCAAAGCCGGGTACAAGTTCAAGTGAGAAACCGTCAACAAGTGCCAGTGCGAAACCGGGGACAGATCCAGGCAGCAACCCAGAGGTCAGTTCCAATCCAGCAACGGATAAGACACCGGTACCCGGAGAATCGCAGAAACCAGGAGAGTCTGCAGGACCGGCACCGGGGAGTTCTGAGGCACCGGTACCCGGAGAGTCTGTAGGACCAGTACCGGGGAGTTCTGAGGCACCGGTACCAGGAGAGTCTGTAGGACCAGTACCGGGAAGCTCCGGGACGCCGGTACCGGATACATCATCAAAACCGGGAACTTCTCCAACACCGACAAAGAGCCAGGATGGATCTACGTCATCCGGTGGCGGCAAGACGACAACAGCACCTTCCGGCAGTACGGCACAATCTCCATCTACAGAGGACGAGGATCTGACAGAGGATGGAGAGGAAATAACACTTCGTTTAGCAAAGAAAACATTAACGATCAAGCGTGGAAAGAAAAAACGTATTGTTATTAAGGTAAAAGCATCCGGCGATAAGGTGAAGCGATATAAAGTAATTGGCAGGAAAAAGATTGTCCGGGTCAATGCAAAGGGTGTTGTCGCAGCAAAGAAAAAGGGAAAAGTTACGATCAAGGTTATTATGAAAAGCGGCGCAACAGCAAAGTGTAAGATAATCGTAAAGAAGTAAAATAATAACGTAATTGCAGTATAAGCAAGTGATCTGAAGATACCTCCGGAATTTATTTCCGGAGGTATCTTTGTTAAAGAAAAAGAAACATATTATTAATGGATTATTCATTGTATTTCCGATAACCGTTTTGTATAATAATTTCGCTTTTTGGAATATTGCAATGGAGGGAAAGAAAATGTCTGCAAAAAAAAGTAAAATGAAAAATCTGACGGAAGGTTCTCCGGCCAAGCTGATCATCGGCTTCGCAATTCCTATGTTTTTGGGAATGCTGTTTCAGCAGTTTTACAGTATGGTGGACACGATGATCGTGGGAAAGTTTTTGGGATTAAAACCGTTGGCGGGGGTAGGGTCTACGGGATCTCTTAACTTTATGGTCATCGGCTTCTGCATCGGTGTGTGTAATGGTTTTGCCATACCGGTTGCACAAAAATTTGGCGCGAAGGATGAAAGTGCTTTACGTCGTTTTGTAGCAAACGCCACATGGCTTTGTGTCGGTTTTGCGGTCGTGATGACACTGGCATCGTCTGTTTTTTGCAGGGATATTCTGCTTTTTTTGCGGACGCCGGAGGATGTATTTCAGTATGCCTATTGGTATATGCTGATCATATTTCTGGGAATTCCATGTACCTTTTTATATAATTTTCTTGCGGCATTGATCCGTTCTTTGGGAGACAGCAGAACACCGGTTGTTTTTCTGGCAATTTCGTCTGTCCTGAATATTGGACTTGATTTGCTGTTTATTTTATTATTCCGCTGGGGAGTGATCGGGGCTGCGCTTGCAACAGTGCTTTCACAGGGAATCTCCGGTATATGCTGTTTGTGGTATGTGGGGAAGACATTTCCAATCCTGCATGGCAGCCGAAGCGAGTGGAGGGCACAGCCCAAATATATGGTACGTCTATGTACAATCGGGATTCCTATGGGACTGCAGTATTCTATCACAGCGATCGGAACTCTTGTGATCCAGGCGGCAGTCAATGGATTTGGAGCCACTGTTATGGCAGGAGTGACCGCAGCGGGACGTTTGGGAAATTTCCTTTCCTGTCCAATAGAAGCACTTGGACAGACCATGGCACCATATGTTGGTCAGAATGTGGGAGCCGGAAAACTGGACCGGGTAGGAAAGGGGTTAAAAGCGGCATCACTGATGGGCTTTTGTGTGTCAGCAGTGCTTTTGGCAATCGTCGTTCTTTTTGGACGCAGAATGTCCGTCCTGTTTCTTGATGCGAACGAGGTTGAGGCGATGGGATATGCATATCAGTATATGACAGTCACAGCGGCCGGATATTGTCTGCTGACGCTTGTTAATACAGTGAGGTTCACCATTCAGGGAATGGGATTTTCCGGAATTGCCATTCTTGCAGGAGTGTTTGAAATGGCAGCGAGAACTCTGGCGGGAACACTCCTGGTAGCTGTTAGTGGATATTTTGGAATCTGCATGGCCAATACATTGGCATGGATCTTTGCAGATGCATTTTTAATCCCGGCGTTCTTCCTTTGCCGCAGGAAATTGGCAAAAGAAGGACTCGAATAGAATAATTACTCAAATTTCCCACACAGAATGATGTGGTATACCCATAATATTTTCATTCATCTTCTTCTATTTCTTTTTCATCCCTTGTGATCTGCTTTCGCGCTTTAATCTTTGCAAATTCTATCATTTCTTTCTTGTCTTCATCGGACATTTTCTGAAAATAAAAAAGAAACTCTTTTTCCAGAGTCGAGGTAAACATATATTTTTTGCGGTTTGCCGGATTATTATAAAATTCAAGATATTCGGAAAGTTCTGAACTGGAAGAAGTAGGTGTCGGAGCATCATATGAAACATCCCGGTCAATTTGTAGTGTCAGGTGCATTAAGTCGTCTACGGATATATTGTATAATCCAGCCAGTTTATAGAGCGATTCGGCGTCCGGCATTCGTTTGCCCGTTTCGTAGTGGCTGTATGTCTGTCGGACGATTCCAAGTGCCTCTGCAACATAATCCTGTGTGTAGTTGTGCACTTTTCTTAGTTGTTTTAATTTCTGTGGAAGTAAACTTTTTTTCATAAATTAATACCGCCTTCTTTTTATTTAGTGTATTTTTCCCTATTAACGCGGATGTTATTGATTGTAGCAAATGCACAATATGACGTTAAAAGAATGATGTAAAATTAACAAAAAGAGATACGAAATGTTGCGAAAATGTCATTTTTACAAGAAATTTAAGAAAGATATGTTGTGCATAATGTACATATTTTCGGGCATCCGGTGTACAAAGTAAACAAAACGCTACAATCCGTAGCATAAAATGGAAAATAATGTTAAATATAAATAACAATTTGACGATATAAAAGATACAAAACGTAGCACAAAGGAATGACAAAACACACATGGAGGTGCGCCGTATTATGACGGCAGGCACTCAGATTGGAGACTGCATGCTGAAATTATCATTGAAACAGGGACAATACATCAATATTGGTGACAACATCCGCGTCGTATATGTTGGCGGAAGCGGTGGCCACGGTCGTTTGATGATCGATGCCCCCAAGGAGATCCCGATTGTACGAAGCAACATTGAGGAGAATCCGGAACGTCGCAGAGAAACTTACTATCCGGAGGAAAAAATTTCTGCAGAAGCCCAGAAAAAAATTCAGAGAATTCTGTGGGAAGAGCGTCATAAGGGTGAGGCGGAAAATTAGAAATCCAATATGGTAATAGGCAGAAACACACCCGGGACTTCTGCTTGTTATAGATCACTTCCTCGGGAAACGGATTTCCAGAGGGCAACCAATCATAAACCACGATATGTGGAACAAGGAGGATAATATTATGATAGTACAACACAACATTACAGCGATGAACGCAAACAGAATGCTGGGACTGACAACAGGTTCCCTTTCCAAGTCAACAGAGAAGCTTTCTTCCGGTTACAAGATTAACCGTGCAGCAGATGACGCAGCAGGTCTTTCTATTTCCGAGAAGATGCGTAAGCAGATCCGTGGTCTTAGCCAGGCATCTACAAATGCAGAGGATGGTATCTCCTGTGTACAGACTGCAGAGGGTGCACTGAATGAGATTCACTCTATGCTTCAGAGAATGAACGAGTTGGCAGTACAGTCTGCTAATGGTACAAATTCTGAGTCTGACCGTACCGCAATTCAGAACGAGATCGATCAGCTTTCTACAGAGATTGATCGTGTATCTGAGACAACGAAGTATAATGAGACATATCTGCTGAAGGGTGATAAGAGCCTGGATAAGCAGTATACTTATAGTTATAAGAATTTTAAGACACCATCTGCAGGTGCTGTTGCTGAAACAACAGGTCAGTCAAAATTGACCTTTGCATTTACAGCGGTAGCGTCTACAACACAGAAAATGCAGGATGAGACAAACGAGTTTTTGAATGCAACCCGTGATCAGGGAGTTAAAGTTGAGTCATTTTGGAATACATCACTGAAAACTGCGGCTGCTGATTACAAGATTTCCTTAACGGGTTCTATTGCTGATAAGTTTACACTGACTCAGACAGCAGATGGTGCAGCAACATTTACACTTTCTGATAAAGAAGGTACCAAATTAGGAACAGTTACGTTAGGTGGTACAGCGGTGACAGATGCAAACTCGCCAAAACAGTCAGATACCATAATTACAAAGGATGCAGATTTAACTGTTGCTAAATCCAATAATGCTCAGGCAAAGTATTACGATAAGGATGGAAATGCAATTTCAGCTAATGCGTTATCTAATTATGTGAAATTTGATGGTACAAATGTGTCTCCTCGTAGTGATTCACCGAAGGTATACGACGCATTAGGCAAAGCAACAACTATCAGTAAAGATGATATAGGATATCTTCAGGACCTTACAGCTGACCTTACTGTTAAGCTTCATGTTGGTGCTGATGCTACATCAAATAATCAGATTTCTATCAATATTGCAGCTATGAGTGCAAAAGGTCTTGGAATTAATGGCTTGAAAGTAGATGGTGGTGATGATACAAATGCATTGAATGCAATCGACACCATTAAAACTTCAATCCAGAAAGTTTCCGATCAGCGTTCCGCTCTTGGTGCTGTTCAGAATCGTCTGGAGCATACCATTGCAAACTTAGATAACGTTGTTGAGAACACAACGGCCGCTGAGTCTCGTATCCGTGATACAGATATGGCAGAAGAGATGGTTACATACTCAAAGAACAGTATCCTTCAGCAGGCCGGTCAGTCTATGCTTGCACAGGCTAATCAGGCAAACCAGGGTGTACTGTCACTCCTTCAGTAATTCGATGGAAGGAATTGAGTACGTGGCGTAGAAAGTTCAGCTGCAAGTAAAAATGTGTAAAGAAAGATCACCATGAATTGGTACGGATTGTAACCGGTTCGTGGTGGTCTTTTGAGTTTCTTAAATTAGGTGATATCTGAAAAATAATAACGAAAACTTTTGGTATTGCTATTTGGTGTGGGAAGTTTTCGTTAATAATCAGTCATATCGCTATCTAAATATTTCCGAAATTCGTCCGTTGAAATCTTTAATTGATCTGCGGCAATCTCGACAGAGATATTTCCGGATCTGCAGAGAGATACCAGAATTTTGATCTGTCCCTCAGCTAATCCTCTGGCGTGTCCCTCGTTGATCACCTTTGTAAGAGCCTCATCCATCGTCTTCACCTTCCCTTTCTGTTCCGGATCGGCAAGAATAGTCTCGTATCTGTGATCACCGCTCATCACAGCGAGAAGCTTGAGGACGGCGTCGATGTGTCTGAGAATGGTCTTGTCATGGGGAACATAGTTTTTATTTTTGCGTTTTTCGGAAAAATACCTTGCCACAACACGAAAATCACTCTGGAACATGTTGATCTGCTCATCGGTCAGCCATGCGATTTCAAAAACATGGATATGGTAATCATTGACATAAGACTCCAGACCGTCCGGAATATCCATCAGTGCCTTAAGATTTTGTGGATACTGCCATCGTTTCTCTGTGCCAAAGTATAATACTAATGTGATCACCGGAGTGATCTGCTTTGCCTTGTACTGGCTGCGGTAGTTGGCACCTTCATAGCCAATGACGCGTACTGCCATCTGCTTCTCCGGTTCTGTCTGATGCTCCAGCCCCAGCAAAGCAATCTGGATCCTGCCGTCTGTCCATGCCTTGAGGATATCGCGTTCCTGCTCATGGAGTCTGGAGTCATCTGCCTTATAATGAGATACAGTTTTGGTGGATCGCAGGGAGTCCGGATGCACCCGTCTCTCGCCGTGAAACAACAGGACATTTACAATATCTGCAAAGACGTCCTCGTAATCTGCAAGCAGCTTTTCTGAAATATCTTTCTCTCCCAAATAGTGCTCCTTTCTGTAGAAAACAGCATATCCGGGGCATGTTGGAACTCAGAATGGAGTGTGATGAAAATATTGTGCAGAACAAGTTATTTTCGTATATTTTCCCTATTATATGCCGTTTTCGGTTAAAATTCAATAACAGAATCTAAGGTGTTTTGTTCATTGAAAATAAAATGAAATTTTGAAAGGTCAGATGAAAGCTTATTGATCTATACAGATTTCAAAGCTTTCCTATCAGATTATGTTTCTGAGAATGTATGATCGTTTTCTGACTTGCAATGATTGTAACACCCTGTTAAGGGAATGTCGAGAGGAAATGCTGGTTTTTCTTGATTTCGTCATTGTATATGATTTAATGTGAAAAACAGAGACAAATATTAGCTAAAAATAGAGAATTTGCCGTTTCAGACACGGCAGAGTCATAAAAATGCCGTGTCTGAGGCGTCATGCGCTTGCTACGGGAAAGGGTATATATTATACTAATGATGTTGGGATCGAAAGATATTTTATCCCCAACTGATGTAAAGAGAGTCTGATGGAAATGTTTATAGTGACCGGAGGGGAAACGTGCAAATTACAGATAAATTAATGAAACCATTGACAGAGGTAAAGTATCTAAATGCGGATAATGTCAGCAGATACCGTTGCATTATGCGCATTTTTTTTGATAATTATGAAAAACTTCACTATTGGCTTTATCAGGAGGATGTGTTTGAAGCATTAAAAAGAGATCCTCATTTTGAGGATTACCGGATGGAGCAATGCCAGCAGGATCTGGCGATGTTGACAGAGTGGAAAAATTTAAATACGATTCAGGATACCAGAAAAGTTGCTTCCATTGAGGAATTTAAAAACAAAAAGTTTCGTTATCAAATGTCAGAATATAGTGTTGAGATTGAGCGTCTGGTGATTCGTCTGGAGAATTTGTTTGTGGAGGGAGCTTCGCTGGAGCCGACACTTTTGGAACGTATCCGGCGGAATGTGGAACGATTTCCGGCAATGGCAGAGAAAGATACGGGGGAGGTATATACCTGGTGGACGGATCTGAATAATGATTTTGTACGGTTAAATCAGAATTATCAGGATTATATCCGGGATCTCAATAGCGTTAAAGCAGAGAAAATGATGCAGACAAAGGAATTTTTGGTATTTAAAGATCATCTGATTGATTATTTGAGGAATTTTATTAAGGGATTACAGCGAAATGTGGGGGCTATTGATGAGGAACTGCGTCTGCTTCCGGATGAAATAAAGCAACGGATTTTTGATAAGATAGTGGATTATGAATTATCGATTCCACGCATGGATGTTGAAGTTTCCCGTGGGAAAATATCGGAAAAAACGATAGGGCGTTATCAGAGTATTTATGACTGGTTTGTCCGGGAAAACGGACAGGAGAATGAAGCGGCGAAATTATTTGATGCAACAAATGATATTATACGAAGGATCACCAGATATGCGGCACAGATCAGTGAAAAGAATGCCATGGGAGCAAATCGGCGGGAAGAATACCGCAAGGTGGCAGAGATGTTTATGAAATGTAAAGATATCAGGGAGGCACATAAAATGTCAGCGATGGTCTTTGGACTGGAACAGCCGTTTCATATCAAAGGGGATCTGATCCGGGAGACCGATAGTATGAATCAAAGTGTGTATGAGGAAATGCCTCTTGATATCAAACTGAAACCGAGAGTGCGGACTTATCGGGAAAAGACAAACCGCAGTGCGATCCGGGAAAGTACAGAGGATAAGAAAGAGGCAAGAAAACGAATCCTGGAGAAGCAGAGGGAGGAAATGGAGAAGATTCAAGCGTTGGAACAGGATGGCCGGATTGATTTCGCTAATTTGCCGGTGATCGAGCCAAGGATTCGTGAGATTTTATTAAAATGGCTTTCCAATGCGGTGGAGGACAGCACTTCGATGGCGAGAACGGAAAGAGGCAGGAGATATTTTCTGGATCGGAGCAGAGAACAGGAAAAATGTGTGATTCATTGTGAAGATGGAAATCTGACCATGCCGCATTTTCAGATTGTGTTTCAGGAGGAAGTGAAGTAATGGAAGGTTTAGATACTCTTTTAAGAAAGCGATGGATTTTGAAAAGTGAGGACAAGGAATTATATTATAAGGTTCGGGATGAACTGGGAGAAATCCGCCAGTTTGCATCTGAAAAAATGGGGTGCCAGATTGTTGAAAATGCACTTTTAGTGAAAATGGAAAAGATTCCGTCTGTGGCAGAGGCTTTTATGGGGATTCAGGATTTCTCCTCACGGGAGGAATATGTGTTTATGTGTATTCTTCTTATGTTTCTGGAAGATAAAGATGCGCAGGATCAGTTTATCCTGTCACAGCTCACAGAGTACATTGCGTCGAATATGCCGGGTGAATCGGTTGACTGGACATTGTATACAAGCCGCAGACGATTGATCAGGGTTCTGCGTTATGCAGTAAAGCAGGGGATCCTCCGGATCACGGATGGCAGGGAGGATGCATTTGCGGACAATGCTGAGGGAGAAGTTTTGTATGAAAATACAGGAGCATCCCGTTATTTTATGAGAAGCTTTTCAAAAGATATCATGCAGTACACAAAACCAGAGGATTTTCAGGAAAGCGACTGGTTTGATATGGATGAAGAACGAGGAATTGCGAGAAGGCACAGAGTTTATAAAAGACTTTTGTTTTCGCCGGGGATATATTTTGAAAAAGGGTCGCAGGAGGATTTTGAATATTTAAAATATTACGGACGCAGACTCTCTGACGATCTGGAACGAATATTTGACTGTCATGTCCATATTCACCGGGGGAGTGCCTATCTGTTAGCCGGAGAGGAATGCAGGATCGGAAAGGACTTTCCGGGAAATAATGTGATTTCTGATATTATGCTGCTCTGTTTTTCAGTGATCCGGGAGAGGATTATAGAGGAAAAATGGAAGATTAATGCAGACGAGACCTGTGTTGTAGACCAGCCGGATTTTGAACGTATGATCAAAGAGGTTAAGCAGCGGTTTGGCAGTGGATTTACAAAAAATTACCGGGAAATGGCGGAGGGAGAATTTGTCCGGATTGTATCAGAAGCGATGGAAATGTGGATGTTTATTGAGCGCAGATCATCGAGAGAAGTTGTGATCTATCCGGCAGCAGGCAAGATACAGGGACATTATCCGAAAGATTATATGGGAGGGCAGACAGATGAACAGCAGATGGCAGGCAAATAAAATTGGTCTTGTAAATTTTTGGTATTATGATGAGCAGGAATTTCCTTTTGCAAAGGGAAGAATGTTGCTGAGGGGTTCCAACGGATCCGGCAAATCAGTTACGATGCAGAGTGTTGTGCCACTTTTATTGGATGGTAATGCAAGTCCGGAGAGGCTGGATCCCTTTGGGACGAGAGATCGTAAAATGAGTAATTATCTTTTGGAAGAGGATGACGATCGGGAAGAGCGCACCGGCTATCTGTATCTTGAGTTTCGTCGTCTGGAGAGTGAAGCGTATCTGACCATAGGAATGGGAATGCGTGCCAGACGAGGAAAACCGTTAGATAAGTGGTATTTTGCTATTACGGATAATCGTAGAGTGGGAAAGGACTTTCTGCTTTATAAGCAGACGGGAGAGAAGATCACATTATCGAAAAAAGAATTGGAAAATCGTATTGCAGAGGGTGGGAGAACCTTTGACCGTCAGCTTGAGTATATGGATTTTGTAAACCGTCAGGTATTTGGTTTTGATACCTTAGATGAATATAAGGAAATGATCGATCTGCTGATCCAGCTTCGAACACCAAAGCTGTCTAAGGATTTTAAACCGTCTGTGATCAATGAAATACTCAGTGACTCTTTGCAGCCTCTTTCTGATGAGGATCTGCGTCCAATGTCGGAAGCGATTGAAAACATGGACACTATGAATATGAACCTGAAGACGAGAGAAGGGGCAAAACAGGCGGCCGAAAAGATCAGCAGGGTGTTTGAAAGATATAACAAATTCACGCTGTACCAAAAAACGGACAAGCTATGGCAAAAAATAAATAAAGAAAAGTCCCTAAAAAATGAGGAGAAAGAGAAACAGGATCAGCTGGAGCAATGTCATAAAAAAGTGGCAGAATCAGAGGAGACACTTGTCAGAATGGCAGCAAAAAATGTTTCCATGCAGAAGGAACAGGAAACGTTGAACAGCAGTGATGCATTGAATCTGAAAAAAAGGGAAGCAGCACTGGAAAAGGAGATCACGGATTATCAAAATACCGTTAAGGAGAAAGAACAATTCCTGGAAACAAAAAAACAGAGATATTTTGAAATAAAGGAGCGAAGAAAAGAAGAAGAGAACCGAAAATATGAAAAAAGCCGGGAAATGAACCTGTTGTTGGAGGAAATGCAGTCAGAAGCAGAGGATATGGCATTTGAAGAACACGGTTTTTTTCAGAGTGAATTTTTGCAGCAATTGGAAAAGGAATATAAATTCGATACTTTACGAAAGCAGTTTTATGATACGAAGGAAAAGATTGAAAAAGCATTTCATATATTAGAACAGACCAATTTGTTGGATAGACAGGCGGATAAAATGACCATGAGCTGGGAACAGAAGGGACGGGAGGTGGATGCCTGCTGGAAACGGCAGAATGAAGTGGAAGCATTGCTGGTACAGGCAGAAAATGAGTGGAAGGAAGCTCTGTACCAATGGAGTGCCGGCAACCGGGAGCTTTGTCTGTCCAAAGAATTTGTGAACGAGATAAGCCGGTTTGCAGATTCGTATAACGGAGATTCTGATTTTGCCGGAATCCGTCAAAAGATTGGTGACCAATATTTGGGACAGCAGATGAGTCTGGAAAAAGAGCTGGATGGGTATCGTTGTCTTTTGGAAGAAAAGGAAGCATCTTATGAGGAGCTAAAAAAACAACTGCAGGAATGGGAGAATAAAAAGGAGCCCGAACCGGTTCGGAGTGAAGCTGTTTTAAAGAATCGGAAACGTTTGGAGGAGTTGGAAATTCCTTATCAGGAATTTTATAAGGTGATCGAATTTGGAACAGATATGAGTGACGAGGCACAGAATCGTCTGGAAGAGGCTTTGCTTCAGATGGGAATTCTGGATGCGGTTATTGTAGACGAGCAGTATCGTGATCAGGTGCTGGCATTTGCAGAGGGATGTGAGGACCGGTATTTGTTTTCCGGTGGAGCGCGAGCGGATCAGAGCCTTTTGGATGTGTTGGAATTGAATGAGGAACTCAATGACATCTTTTTTAACCAGAGGATCACCGGAATATTAAGTCATGTGGCATATGATGAAATGGATGCACTGTCTGTCCCGAAAACAGAACAGGGTAATATTGTGACTGTATCGCCGGATGGCTGTTATCGAGTGGGTGTGATCGCCGGTACGGTATCCGGAAATTATACGGCTCAGTTTATGGGAGTCAGAGCCAGAGAAAAGGCACGTCTGGCACGTATGGAAGAATGCAGACAGAATATGGAGATATTACTGCAGGAAAGAAAGAAATTTGAGAAAAGTATCCATTCTCTGGAATTGCGGCTTCAGAAGCTGAAGGAGGAATACGAAAAACTGCCGGCTGACACAGATATGAGGGCAGCGTGGAAGCTGTTAGATGAGGCGGTGAGAGAATATGACCGGGCAAAGCAGGAGGAAAAACGTCTGGAGGAGGAGCTGCAGAACCTGAAGGAACAGATTCGGATCATGAAGGAAGAAGCATTTATTCTCGCAAAAGCACTTTATCTGGATTGTACCTTTGCTGTGTTCCAACAGGCATTTGATGCGGCGGATGAATATAAAGATCATCTGATTAAGTTAAATGCAGCGCACGAAATATATCTTCACCGGGTACATAGTATAGAAAATCTGGAAGATCAGATGGAACAGCTTGATGGAGACCTGGATCAGATCCGTTATGACATTACGACGGCTCAAAGGGAATTTAACAAAAGGCAGGAAGAGTACCTTTCTGTGCAGAAGCAGCTTTTACTGACGGATTACGAACAGGTTAAGGAAAGACTGGATGAATGTGTGAAGTGGATTAATGAATATCCAATGATGGTTCAGAAATATGCAGAACAAAAGACGGAAAACCGCGAACAGGAAAAGCAGCTTCAAATGCAGTTGATGAGCTGCCGGGAACAATTAGAGCAGTGTATCAGACAGAAGGAATGGCTGAAAAGATGTTGGGAGGCAGAGTGGAAGCTGGGTTATGTATCGATGCCGGAAGAAATCGGATCAAATATCGAAAAAATGCATATGTATCTGGAAACTGATGCAAAGGACTGGGATCGCGATAGTATTGTGAGTCGGCTGAACCAGGTGTATTTTGAAAACAGAGCGTTTCTAAATGATTACCAGCTGACACAGCTTGAATTATTTACAGAGCTGGATGAGGATAGAACCGAAACAGATTTTACTGCAAAAAGACAGGATATTCAGGCACGATATAAAGGAGTAAAGATACCGTTTATCCAGCTTTTGGGACACTTGGAGGAGGATATTGAAGAACTGAAAAATCTGATCAGACAAGGAGACAGGGAGCTCTTTGAAGATATTCTGGCCAATACTGTCAGCCGCAAGATCCGCAGCCGGATCAATGCGTCTACGTCGTGGGTATCCAAAATGAATGATCTGATGGGAGGCATGAATACATCAAGCGGATTAAAGCTGAGTCTGCGCTGGAGAAGCAAAGTGGCAGAGAGCGAGGACCAGCTGGATACCAGGGAACTGGTGAATCTGTTGAAGAAGGATTACCGTTTGATGAGTGAGGAGGAAGCCTCTAAATTATCGCTTCATTTCCGTTCCAAAGTGGACGAAGCAAGAAGGCATGCAAGAGAAAGTGGTGGTATGGTTTCTTTTTATCAGGTGATGAAGGAGACATTAGATTACCGGAAATGGTTTGAATTTCAGCTGTATTCCCAAAAAACAGGAGAGAAACAGAAAGAGCTTACCAACAGTGTTTTTGGAACCTTTAGCGGAGGTGAGAAAGCAATGTCGATGTATGTACCATTATTTTCTGCTGTTGTTGCAAAATATGAGGGTGGCAGACCGGATGCCCCAAGGCTGATCTCATTAGATGAAGCATTTGCGGGGGTAGATAATCGTAATATTCGTGACATGTTTCGGCTGATGACAGAATTTTCCTTTAATTTTATTATCAATTCCCAGGTGCTTTGGGGAGACTGTGATACATTGGATGCATTGGCGATCTATCAGCTGGAGCGGCCGGAGAATGCAAAATTTGTCACAGTTATGCCATATTTATGGAACGGTCATTATAAGGAAAATCTGGAGGATGAGGAGTCCGTGGAGAGGAGAAGTGTAGAGCTTGGATAAGGAAAATCAATGTCTTAAATATTTTCATGGAAATCCGGTATGGGAGAAGGTTTTCAGGGGATTTTGGCATAAGTATTATTCTTATGGAAGGTTTTCAGGAACAGTAAAATTGAATCATTTGACAATGCCGGAAATTGAAGAATTAGAAGGATTTTTTGGGAAGAATTATCATGGACAGAAAAGTGTGTCCGTATCTTCGGAGAGATTCTGTAAAGCACTGTCTGAGAGCTGTTATTCCTTTATCACCCCGGAACGATTGCTGGAACTTTATTTTGGCATTAAACCGGTTGGAAAAAGTGAGCAGGAAGAAAAGAAGCAGAAACAGGTCGGCGAAGTGCTTGAAATGCTTCAGATACAATATGAGAATACGCCTATGTATGATTGGCTGGAAACTTTGACAAAACGGTTTCGGCTTTCTGAAAAAGAGGACATAGATCATTGGAAACGGAAGCTGGCTTTGGCTGCGGATATTTATAATGGATTGCCCTACCGCTGTGGCAGAACTCGATATCTGGCTGTTTTTGCTACGGAAATTACAGGAGATCCTCATGCCTTTGATGCCGGGAGCGAAGGTGGGAAGATATTGCAGGAGATGGTGGAACTGAATCTTGAGAATCGGGGTATTGTATTAGAGGAAAACAAAATCTTTCCTGCATATAAAAGACAGAAGGGTTTTTTGCATGTGGGTATTTTGATAGATGAGGTTTCAAATTATGTTATGCTTGCCGGTGTGAACATACGCAAGGTGAATGGTGATATTCATGCAGGGATGCATGGGTTTTGTATGGAGCAGGACATGGTTCAGATTCCGCTGGCATCTATGGTAGGGTGGAAGGAAATTATATGTCCACAAAATAAGTTGTTTATTGTGGAAAATCCATCGGTATTTGCAATGCTTTGTGAAAATAATCCGGAAAATTATGCTTTTATGTGCATGAATGGCCAGCCCCGGCTGGCAGGTCTGAATGTATTGGAACTTTGTGGTGTGTCTGGTGTGGAAGTATATTATGCCGGTGATTTTGATCCGGAAGGATTGCTGATCGCACAGAAGCTGCATGATTTTTATAGTGGAGCATTTCATTACTGGCATTTAACGGTAGAGGATTATATGGAATGCAGATCGGATCGACAGATCAGTACAAAAAGATTGAAAGCACTGGATAAAATTGTTGATCCAGTGCTTCAATCGGTGGCTGTCATGGTAAAGAAATTGCAGACAGCCGGTTATCAGGAGGGATTAGTAAAAAGATATCAGGAGGATATTTTACAGCTCTGTTGATATCAGTTCAAAGGTGATACTGTGCATTTTCAAACCGCCCTGTGCAAAGAAGAGGCGCAGATTGGTATATTTGGAGAAAAGCGGAATATCTGTTTCAAAGGAAACAGGGAGTCCGTTTGTGCCGTTCCAGGTAAATGTCCCATATGCTGTACCCAGACTGAAAAGGGTGACTGGAATTTGCGCTACCTCACTCTGCGTAGAGCTGGCGGTAAGGGTCATTCTGTATTTTCCCATAGTTTTTATATCGAGGCCAAAGCTATGGTTTGTCCCTTTATCGGTGCAGATGTCTTCCAGATTGATCGTGAGATTTCCGTCGAGTTCATAGAATTTCACGGAGGATTCGTCAACATCAGATTCATCTGCCGGCCGGTTGATAATATCAATTTTTGTTTCGGTGCCTTCCAGACGCGCCATGGCCTGTGTATTCATAAGAAAACGACAGATATTCGCAGCATTTCTCTGAAGCTCACTGCGCTGCAGAGTACCATTTTCCAAAGAGGCAAGAATATTATCATCATTTTCTGCACCAATGGCACATACCATATATACATCATTTTGGGCGATCGCCATAGCGGCAAAATCTGACTTATCCACTGCCTGGCCGCGGCGGTTGATGTTGGCCCACCAGTCTGTCATGGTAAAGCCGGTAAAACCCCAGTCGTTTCGCAGGATCTGTGTCGTCAGATCAAAGCTGCCGGCTGTCCAGACTCCGTTAATTGGTCCATAGGTGGTCATAACAGAATCGGCATGTCCTTCTTTGACAGCGATTTCAAAGCCCTTCAGATAAATCTCTCTCAGAGCACGCTCAGAGATGACGCCGTTGGTATCATGACGGTTCGTTTCCTGATTATTTCCACAGAAGTGCTTGATGGTTCCGGTGACGCCGGACTGATGGAGTCCATGAAGCTGAGCCGATGCAATGGTTCCGGTCAGATAAGGATCTTCCGAAAAATATTCAAAGTTTCTGCCGTTTAATGGGTGACGGTGAATATTCATTCCTGGTCCCAGAAGACAATCGACCTTGTTTGCGATCATTTCAAGACCGGTCAGGGCAAAGAGTTCTGTGAGAAGTGTCCGATTAAAGGTACACGCCATCATTGTGCCGTTTGGCAGACTGAATGCTTTGGTGCCGCAGTCAAGACGCATACCGGAAGGACCATCATCGCAGCAGCCACAAGGAACGCCAAGGGCTTCCAGTTCTTGGGAAACACCGCCGAATGCGGAAGCGGTACCGGCAGTTACCCTTGGGCTGTTCATTCCCTCTCCGCGGATCACGCAGGCGAGATCATAATCGGTCATCTGTGCAATAAATTCTTCCATGGTGTGGGTGCCTTTTCGGACATCACAGAGGCGGATTCCACGATCACCGGTAAAAGGTATTTCCTTCGGAAGATTTTCAAGACGGCGTTTTGTCTCATCTACCTCAGAAAGAGGAACCGGTTCCATCTGTGGTTCGTATCCGTCTGTTGACAGTACCGGTTTTATGCGTTCAAATGCCTCTACGGGAGCAAGAGCCTGTTGGTGGCTGGAAATCACAAGTGTACCATTTTGTGTACAGGTATATGTTTTCACGGCATGCCGGACATCTGTTCCTACATAGAAATGATAGTCTCCTTCTTCCAGAATAAAGCAGTGAGCATGGCCGGAAATGCCGGAGTCATCATAGGATGCAGTCTGGGTCTTGCTGACAGAGATGGTCACAGTCTGGGATTCGCCCGGTGACAGTGTATTTGTCTTTTCGTAGCCACACAATACACGGACCGGTTTGCCGAGTTTGCCCTGAGGTGCTTCGCAGTAGATCTGCACAACTTCTTTGCCGGAGCAGCTTCCGGTATTGGTGACGGTTATAATAAAGTCCCATTTGTCGGACAGCTCCATGATGTCGTTTGTCTTAATCTGAAAAGTGGTATAAGAGAGTCCGAAACCGAAAGGATACAATACCTTATCCGGGGCAAATGTTTCAAAATAGCGGTATCCCACATAGATATCCTCGGAATAAAAATTTCGCACAGGATCTCCGAAGTAAGGAGCGGATGGATAATCTTCAACATGTTTTGCAATGGTATCTGTCAGCTTGCCGCATGGACTGATTTTGCCGGTCAGAACATCCGCTGTGCCGGTACCGCCTGTCATTCCGCCCTGCCATACATATAAAATAGCGTCGGGGGCAATCTCCAGAAGCTCATTCATATCAATAATATTTCCCACGTTTAACAGGACGATCATTTTTGAAAAATGGCGGCGTATGGTGGTGAGCATTTGTTTCTCGTCAGAAGATAAAAGGAAGGAACCTTCTGTGAGGGAATTGTCCTGTTCCTCCCCGGCGGTACGACCGATCACTGCAATGGCCGTCTGACAGCGTTTGGCAGCGCGGGCGGCAAGAGAGTCCTCCAGAGGCATTTCCTTCTGGGACCATGGTTCTTTGCCCCAGCCGTCTCCGAGGTCAAAGGGATTTTCATTATCCCATTTATGGTACACATCCAAGAGTTCCTGATTTAATTTTATGCCGCTTTCCTGCAGACCATCTACAATATTTGTTACCTTGGAAACATTAACCATGCCGCCGGAGCCGGTACCGCTTTTATAATAATGAAACTGAATCCGGCCAAATAATGCAATCTCCTCATGGGGCTTCAAAGGAAGAGCCTGATGCTCATTTTTCAGCATCACAATTCCCTCGGAAACTACCTGGGCCGCTGTTTTCAGATATTTGTCCCAGTCAAGTGTTTTTGTTGTCTGTATCATAAAATAACCTTACCTTTCTTGCTTGTATTTCCACAGCAATGCAAATGCGGTGCAGCACCTGCAATAGAATCTCATATCATCTTATCTGTAACCCTCCGTATGGTCAAGGAAAAACAAAATAATTTACTGAAAATTAACATATTACCCTCATTTAAATTATTATTATTCAGTATTTCATTCATATATTGTATTTGTGCCGGTTTTACGGTATGATTTTGTCTATATATGTCGCAGAGCCGAAGTGCTGGTCAATATAACATTTGTATCTGCGGCATGGGACAACATGTGTAAACTGGAAGGAGGAATGTATGACAAATTACATATTGATCGTTACGGTGATCATCTTATTGTGCCTGTTTCTAAATAAGCTTTCTTCAAGGCTTGGTATTCCGGTGCTTCTGGCATTTATCCTGCTGGGGATGCTTTTTGGAACAGATGGCCTGCTAAAGATTTCTTTTGATAATTACAGGATCGCGGAGGAAATCTGTACGGTTTCTTTGATATTTATTATGTTTTACGGTGGTTTTGGCACCAACTGGAAACAGGCGAAGCCTGTGGCGGGAAAGGCGGTATTGCTCTCGACACTGGGGGTACTTTTGACAGCCGTGGCTACCGGATTATTCTGCTATGGTGTTCTTCATTTCCGGTTCTGGGAAAGTATGCTGATCGGTGCGGTTTTAAGTTCTACCGATGCTGCTTCGGTATTTTCAATTCTTCGTTCCAAACAGCTCAATTTAAAGGACAATACTGCGTCTATGCTGGAAATGGAAAGCGGAAGTAATGATCCGTGTTCTTATATGCTGACCGTGATCATTCTGGCAGTGATGAAGGGAGGCTTTACCGGAGGAAGTCTGGTGCGTCTGGTGGTGCTGCAGCTTGTATTTGGTGTTGTCGTGGGAGTCATCGTGGCAGCGTTTGGCGCCTGGGTGCTGTCACAGATGAAAAATACCAGTGATGGTGTGGATACGATCTTTGTGTTTAGTATGGCGCTGCTTGCGTATGCCGGGGCAGCTGTACTGGGGGGCAATGGATATCTGTCCACATATCTGGCAGGATTGATTTTGGGAAATCGCCCGCTTCATAATAAAAAGTCATTGGTGCATTTCTTTGACGGCCTGACCGGTCTGATGCAGATGCTGATCTTTTTCCTGCTGGGGCTTCTGGCGTTTCCGTCCGCCCTGCCGGGGATCATTCCGGTGGCATTTGCCATTGCGTTATTTCTGACATTTGTGGCAAGACCGGTTTCGGTATTTGCTATTCTGACGCCATTTCGCTGTTCGGTGCGCCAGCAGCTTCTGGTTGCGTGGTCGGGACTTCGAGGGGCGGCATCCATTGTTTTTGCTATTCTGGCAACAGTTGATCCGGCATATACCAAAAATGATCTCTTTCATATTGTAATATTTATTGTACTGTTTTCTATTAGTATTCAGGGATCGTTGCTGGGGATTATGGCACGGAAGCTGGACATGATCGATGACAGGAATAATGTTATGAAGACCTTCAGTGATTACTCGGAGGAGGTGCCGGTGGAGTTTGTAAAGATTGTGATCAAGAAGGATCATCCATGGGCCGGAAGAATGATCAAGGATGTCACATCCCTTCCGGATCTGCTGCTTGTGTTGATCCTGCGTGGGGAGGAACGGATTGTGCCAAAGGGGGATACCGTGATCCTGGAAGGGGATCGGATCGTACTTAGTGCATTGTCGCCGGAGGAGCATTTAGGACTGTATCTGTCAGAAATTTCCATTGACAAGGAAAGTCCCTGGATCGGCCTGCCTCTTTCAAAAGTGAAACTGGAGGAAGGAAGCCTCGTGCTTGTATTGATGCGGGAGGACCGGGTGAAAATACCAAATGGCAATACAGTGATCCGTGAAAATGATATTCTTGTGGTGAGTCAGGTGTGAATTTCATTTGAAATATAATCCTGCAAAAAATTAAAAAAATATAAAATTAGATGGCGAGGGTGGTTATTGATAAAAAACAATCAATAAGCACTCTTGTCTTTTGAAGAAAAAAAGTGTATAAAGAGGGGTAAACAAAAAGATGATATATGAAACAAGAAGTTTCTAACAGAGAATAGGAGGCATAATTATGTTAGATTGTTTGAAGAAGATTGATAAGGTAAAGACAGGCGTTTTTGCAGCAGGTGTATTGTTTGGGACAGCAGGCGTTAAGATCCTTGCAAGTGATGATGCCAAGAAGCTTTATACAAACTGTACTGCAGCAGTTCTTCGTGCGAAGGAGTGCATCCTGAAGACAGCAGCAACTGTTCAGGAAAATGCAGAGGATATTTATGCAGAGGCAAAGCAGATCAATGAGGATCGTGCAGCTCAGGCAGAGGAGTTCGAGGACGAGGCTGTTGAGGATGAGTCTTTTGAGAAAGTAACAGAAGAGTAATGGATGAAACGGGGAATTTAAATGAAATTTCAAATTAAACATGAAATTAAGGGAAGGATCCGTATTCATGTCATACAGAAAAGAATGACCTTTGCCCAGGCAGACACACTTCAATATTATCTGACGGGCTATGATTTTATTCAGAATGTAAAGATTCAGGAGAGAACCTGTGATGCAACCATCCGTTTTCAGGGAGACAGAGAAGATGTGATACACGCATTACGTCGGTTCTCCTATGAGCGCATCGAGGTGCCGGAGGATTTTATTAAGAATTCCGGGCGGGAAATGAACCGTTTTTACTGGGATAAGTTAATGGATCAGGTCATCTTACATTACGGAACCAAAATTTTTCTGCCAATGTCAGTAAGGGCTGGGATTGCCACCGTGAAGTCGGTAAAGTATATCTGGGAAGGCTTATGTACTCTGGCCAGGGGCAGGATAGAGGTGCCGGTTCTGGATGGTACGGCGGTCGGTGTATCTGTTTTTCGTGGAGATTATGCCACAGCAAGCTCTGTGATGTTCCTTCTGGGGATTGGAGAGATTCTGGAGGAGTGGACCCACAAGAAATCCGTTGGAGATCTTGCGCGCAGCATGTCTCTGAATATCAGCAAGGTCTGGGTATTGCGGGATGGCAGAGAAGAGCTGAAGGAGGTTACTTCCGTGCAGACGGGAGATCAGGTTGTGATCCATATGGGCAATGTGATCCCGTTTGACGGTGATGTGGTTGGCGGAGAGGCTATGGTCAATCAGGCATCCCTGACCGGAGAGTCCAACCCGGTGCGCAAAGCAGAGGGCGGCTATGCCTATGCAGGCACTGTTGTGGAAGAAGGCGAGATTACCATCCGGGCCAGGGAGGTCAACGGTTCCAGCAAGTATGAAAAGATCATGACTATGATCGAGGAATCTGAAAAGCTGAAATCATCTCTGGAGGGCAAGGCAGCACATCTGGCAGACCGTCTGGTTCCGTACACTTTTGCAGGGACAGGTCTTGTCTGGCTGCTTACACGTAATGCAACGAAGGCGTTGTCTGTTCTGATGGTAGATTTTTCATGTGCATTAAAGCTTGCCATGCCGCTGACTGTATTGTCAGCGATCCGCGAGGCAAGTACATATGATATTACGGTTAAGGGCGGAAAATATCTGGAGGCAATGGCAGAGGCAGATACGATAGTATTTGACAAAACCGGAACACTGACAAAGGCGCAGCCTACCGTAGTGGACGTGATTTCCTTTAACGGACAGTCATCCGATGAGCTTCTCCGGATCGCAGCCTGTCTGGAAGAGCATTTTCCTCATTCCATGGCAAAGGCGGTTGTCAATAAGGCAATAGAACGCAATCTGGTTCATGAGGAGCTTCATTCAAAGGTAGAATATATTGTCGCCCACGGCATTTATTCGACACTGGAGGGCAGGAAGATCATCATCGGCAGCCATCATTTCGTATTTGAGGATGAGAATGCAAAGGTGCCGGAGGATAAAAAGCAGCTTTTTGAGGAACTTCCGGAGCAGTATTCTCATTTGTATATGGCGATTGACGGACTGCTTGCGGCGGTAATCTGTATCGAAGATCCGCTTCGTAAGGAAGCACCGGAGGTCATCCGGCGGTTGAAGAAGTACGGCATCTCCAAGGTGGTTATGATGACGGGAGACAGTGACCGGATCGCATCGACGATCGCCGATAAGGTGGGCGTGGATGAGTATTATTCCGAGGTGCTGCCGGAGGATAAGGCAAAGTTTGTGGAAAATGAAAAGAATGCCGGACGAAAGGTTATTATGATTGGAGACGGTATCAATGATTCTCCTGCGTTGTCCGAGGCAAATGTTGGTATTGCCATCAGTGATGGGGCAGAGATTGCCAGAGAGATCGCAGATGTGACGATCAGTGCAGATAATCTTTATGAGATTGCGACATTGAAGCAGCTCAGTGATGCGATGGTGCGCAGGATCAATACAAATTATCGTTTGATCGTCGGTATCAATACAGGCCTGATCGTACTTGGCATCGCCGGTGTATTCCAGCCGACTATGTCAGCACTGTTCCATAATACTTCTACGATTCTGATCAGTTTGAAGAGCATGAATAATCTGCTGGATCAGGAACCGGTGGAAGAAATCAAATAGAAAAGACAAAAATATTATAAACGAAAATTATAAAATTAAAATATAACTTATTGCAATGGCGCAATCGTGGTATATTTGCGCCGTAATGGGTTATATTTTTTTTGTATAAATGCTTATAATACAGAGGAAAGCAGGGGCAGTCACCCTGCAATAAAAAATGAATATAGATTTTATAAAAGTTATCTGCTATAATGAGACATACAGTATCGTTGTTTTGGTAAAATCTATTGACTTCTTATGTGAAGAGAGCAAGGGAGAAAACAACGTATATCGTTAAAGGAAAAGGTTTGAAAAGCATCTGTAAACAGGTGCAAAAGAAAGAAGGTCTGTGAAAGGAGAAATGTGTATGAAGAAATTTTTTAAGCAACGAGGGAAAAAACTGACTGCAGTGGCGACAGCATTTGCATTGTTGTGTACTGTCGGCGTATTGCCGGAGAATGTGCGGCATGCATCTGCAGCGGAGGAAACCGGAAGTAGTCAGGTTGAGGAGCAGGTTCCGGAGGAGGTTCCGGCTTCCGGGGAAGGACTCGCTCTTACCAGGGAGAATTTCCCGGACCGGGTTTTCCGGAGTTATTTACAAGGATATTGGAAAGAATGTGACGAAGATGGTGATGGCAAGTTGTCTGATGAGGAATTGCAAAGCCTGACGATTTTCGAAACAAATGTGAATCAGGATGATGATTCGAGCCCAAAGATAAAAAGCCTCCGGGGAATTGAGAAACTAAAATATTTAGAAGAAGTGAAGGTATACGGCAACAGTATTCGCGGGGCATTAGATATCAGCGATTTATCTGCTCTGACGCGTCTTGAGTGTGGCGGAAATAAGATTACGTCTATTGTTTTGCCGGAGGAGAGCAGATTAAAGGTATTGGAATGCTCCTTGGATCCGATCACATTTCTGGATCTTAAAGGACAGACAGAACTGGAAGAGTTAGCTTGTCCAATGTCTTCTCTCAAAACCCTGGATCTTACGAACCAGACAAAGCTTGAATGGCTGAATGTAGGTAGCAGTGCGCTTACCAGTCTTATTTTGCCGGATCACGAATTAATATATGGAAAAGAATGTAGTACGATTATGGCAGACCTGACACAGGATTATGTTGACTTCAATGATTCGACAGTTTTTCCGGGCTTTGATCTGAAACGGGTTCAGAACATACAGTTAAAAAAGGCCGGAGAGGAACCGGAGAAACTTTCCATGGACACATTAAAGGAGAAAAATTTCCGGATTGAAAGGTTGAATTTGGGGGATGAGATCACCTATACCTATAATTGTGCCGCAGATCCTTCCAAGGATCCGATCAATATTGAATTTTCGTTACGTGTGGGGGCTGTTAGTTGGAGGAATCCTTATCCTCCGGCTTCCGGGGAGGGTCTGTATCCTCCGGAGTATGAAGAGGATCAAAAAATGTATTACGCTTCACCTCTGATCAAAAAACTGGGTGATATCACACTGATGGAGGGATGGCAGTGGGAGGAAGGAACCGACACAGCAAAAAAGATAGAAGCAGGAAAGCTGACGACTGCTGCAGCCATATACACAGCACAGGATGCTTATTATTATAGATCAAGTAAGTTAAATGCTGAAATTTCCATATGGGGCTGTACCCATCCTTCGGAAAGCGTCATACATCATGAGGCCAAGGCACCGACGCTCACAGAGAAGGGCAATATCGAATATTACGAATGTGAAGATTGTGGCGATTGTTACACACAGCCGGATGATTTTAGCAGCATTTTATCCAAAGAGGAGACAGAGCTTCCGATCCTTTATCTGGCTGATGATGTGGAAAGCACCGAAAGCCGGATCGGTTACGGACAGGAAATCGATGAGCGGGATATTTTCAAAGTAAAGTGGAATGAGAATTCAGGGATAACACCGGTTTATATCCAATCCATGGAGATTGAAAATGTTATCTATCAGAAGGATGAAAATGCTGACAAGGAAGTGATCTCTGATAATAGCGGCTTTATTGCGTATATCCCTGGGGCGGGCTCAGATATTTCCGTTTCCAAGGAGGACCCGAAGAAATCACTGGGAGGCTTATGCTATTACAGCGAGAAGGGTTTACCAAAGCCGGGGAAATATTTCTTGGATGTGGCACTGTATGTTTCGGCATCGTCCAGTGAATCGGAGCAGGCTCAGAGACAGAAGATTTCACTCCAACGGACAATTATTATAGAGAAACGGAAAGATACTCCGGGGATGCCGGATGCTTCTATGAAAGTGCCATATACTACTAACGTAGTGGGGCAGATTTCGCTGAAGGAGAATTGGAAATGGGCATCCGGAGACAGCGAAAAGGCATTGGCGGTAGGAGAAGCCGTGACGGTTACTGCAGAGTATATCGGAACAGATGCAGATCTGTATGAAAATACGGTGCAGGAAGTAATCATTACCAGACTGGCTTGCGATCATCCGGAGGATAAGCTGGAGTTGCGAAATAAGAAGGATAATGTATGCGGGAATGGATATACCGGAGATTATTTCTGTACTCAATGTAAAGAAATTGCAAAACAGGGAGAGATGATTCCGGCACATCATGATCTGACTTTAGTTCCGGCAAAGGCAGCCACGGACACAATGCCCGGAAATATGGCATATTATGTGTGCGGTGATTGTGGAAAATGTTTTGAGGATGAAGGTGGCACGAAGGAAACCACAAAGGATAAGGTGACGATTCCGGCATTGGGCACACCGGTACCGAGTGTGACTCCGGTTCCGACATCGAAGGCAACTGCAGAGCCGTCACCGACAAATCATCCGGCAGTCACAGAGGTTCCAACAAAGGAGCCGGTGAAGACCGGGACACCGGCGACAGAAATACCAACAAAAGAACCGGTTAAGACAGGGGACCCGGCGACAGCAGTTCCAACAAAAGAACCTGTTAAGACCGACAACCCGGCGACAGCAGTCCCGACGAAGGAGCCTGCTAAGACAGAGGCACCGACCCGGCAGCCGGTCACAACAGAGCCCGCACCGGCTCCGGTAACCCCGGATCTGCCCACACCGGGTCAGAGCATGGCACCGGAACCGAGCCAGACCCCGGCAGCCGCTGCACCGGCACCGACGCAGACACCACAGTGGACTCCTATGGCGACATCTAAATTAAGCCAAAAGAAACCGGCAAGGAAAGGCAAGCTGATCACGGATTCCAAGGGCAACCGCTATAAAGTAACCAGTTCCAATGTAAAGAATCCGACAGTGACATTCTATTCTGCGAAAATGACTGCCAAAAGGGTCACGATGTCCCGATCTGTCCGGATTGACGGCGTCCGCTATTGTATCACGGCGGTTCGGAGCAGAGCTTTTGAGGGCCATAAGAAGGTGACATGTATCCGGCTTGGAAGCAAGGTCAATAACATTGGGGACAGAGCATTTCGAAATTGTAAAAAGCTGGAGAAGCTTTATATCCAATCCTCCAAATTGAAACCGGAGGACATTGGCGAGCGCGTGTTTGAGAATGTTCCGAAGGACTTGAAGATTTATGTTCCAGAGAAAAAGAAGGACGAATATCGGAAGATGTTCCGGGAAAAGGGATTGGGAAAATTAATTTCGGTTAACTCCATTTAACTTCTAACATTAGATGGTTTACATCTATAAATGAAAAGAAGCCGTATATCGAGATTTTTCTTGATATACGGTTTCTTTGGTATAACAGCTTTCGGAAGGCGGAATGCCGGCTTTGGTTCTGATTGTATCAAAAAGGATCGCAAAGCCTTAATCCATATATTCGAAGAATGGCAGGATGTTGGAAATATACCGGTTCATGATATCGGAAAATTCCCTGAACTGTGCCTCTGTCTGACATTCGCCGTAATCAATGGTATAGGTATATCCGTTGTGAGATCCGATATAGATCATCATCGGGTTTAAATCTTCCATTTCGGAACGGCTGAAGCTGCCTTTCAGACGATGAATGGTAAAGAGTGGCATCCTGGCACCGCCACGTTTGCCAATAAAGGTAACCGTGGATTCACTGCATCCAAAATCCGTGTTTTTGACATCCTTTTGTTCCTTTAGTGTGACAATGGAAGCAACACTTTCCGGCAGTTCCACATAGCATTTGGCTGTGTTACTGCTGAGGCGGATGCGCTCATCATTTGTCTTGCTCTGGTGCAGCGTGATGGTGCGCCCGCCGAAGGTAACACTGGCAATGGTTTTGGTATCCACGATCTGATGGAAACCAATACGTTTGTAGCCTTCTGTTTTTTCGCTGCCCCAGCTTTCGGTCACAATGTCCTCATAGCGGCTGTCAATACGGCTGCCGTCAGTAAACTGGATCATCAGACGGTCTGATTTCTCATATTTATTCCATTCCTTTTCAGTAAAATAGGTCTTTCCCTGTTTCGTGATCTTGTAATGGGCTGTCAGGGAAAGAGGAGAAATCGTGAGATCGGTCCAAAGTCCATGGGAATCCATAAGGGATATTTTTTTGTCTACTGTGATCTGTTCCGGCTCGGCATTGGTCTGATAATCCCATGAGAGCTTCCAGTCTCCTTCCTGAAGCGTAACAAATTTATTGTGTTCATTGCGATATCCAATGTTTTGCAGGGACAATACAATGTGGCTTCCGTTGATATTGACGTCTTCTCCTTCCCGGTTCACACCGCTCACCAGTAATGGAAATTTGGTGATACCGTTGTCCACGGCACTGCTGTCGATGTCATTGGCTGTGTAATCATAGTTTGCTCCATCCTTGCCTGTAATGGAAAGATCTGTATTCCGGAATGTCAAAGTGTAAGGAACATCCTTTACACCGGAGGCGTCGATCACGGCATAAAATCCCGACTGATCCCCAATGGTCTGTGTGAGATCCAGCTTAATTCCGTTGGATTCTGCGGATGATTCAACATTTGTAGTGAGTTTTTCGGCAGTCTGCTGTGATTTGTTGTCGTAAATATTAAAAAAGTTTTTAATACTGTCATCCAGGCCAAAGGCGGCAAATGCAGTAGCCCCCACCATACAGACAACGCATGCGGCTGCGGCGGCAGCCAATGGTTTGTAATATTTTCTCCAAAAAGACGGATGTTTTACTACCTTAGACTCTGCTTTTGTTTCCCCCTGAATTTTCTGCATCGTCTTCTGGTGGATCCGCTGAATTTCTTCTTCTGTCAATGAAATTTCTTCCCCTTCCCTATCCGCATGATACTGTGGCATTTCCTGTAATAAATCTTCTATATTTTTCATAAGGCACTCCTTTCTGGCTGCATTGAAATCCCCGGTTTCTGCAGTCTCACAAATGGCAGTTTCAGGCGACATCCACGCCGCACCGGATCAACTGATATAAAACAGCATATTCCGACCGGCAGATGATCTGTTCCTCCACATTTTCCCCCGATACCAGCTCACCGGCGGTATCAATATCCTGTACAGGCTGTTTCTTTGCCAGGCTGCGCCGGCGGTTGAGTGCCGTGCGTCTTGCGATTCCATATAAATATTCTTTCAGTCCGTGACCTTCGATCAATTGGATCTTATCCTTGGACTGCCACAGTCCCACAAAGGTGTCGGATACGGTTTCTTCGATATCCTCTTTGCTGTATCCGGACAATATGGAGCGGCAGATCGTTTTCACTGCGGATCCGTATTGTCTGATGACCAGCTCCATGCCAAGTGAAACGTCTTCGTTCAGGCAATTAAGCAGCTCCCGTTCTTCCATTTGTTTTCCCCCTTTATCCTGCTCTTGAAAGATCTTTCACTTATCTATTGGTCAGGAAGCACTCAAATCACTCATATTATTTTAAAAAATATCACGCATAATGATACTCCTGTCGTTTCCGGATGAGGAAGGTTATAGTGACAAACAGAGTCAGCAGCTCTGCAGTGGCAACGGACAGCCAGATTCCGTTGATGCCGAAAAAGACAGGAAGTATAAATACAACTCCAAGCTGGAATACCAGTGTCCGCAGGAAGGAGATAACTGCGGAGATCAGTCCGTTATTCAGTGCCGTAAAGAAGGACGAACCGAAAATATTGAAGCCGTTGATCAGGAAGGTAACGCAGAACAGACGGAAGCCGGTATAGGTCATTTGGAATAACTCTTTATCATAGCCAACGAAAATACGGGCGATCGGGGAGGCGATGATCTGCGCAGTAATGGTCAGAAGAATGCCGCAGATGCTCACCAGAGTGAGACTTTTGCGGAACAGATTTTTTAACTCATCATGGTTTCCGGCTCCGTAGTGATAGCTGACGATCGGGGCACTGCCGATGGAATAGCCAAAAAAGACGGCAGCAAATATAAAGTTAGCATACATGATCGTGCCATAGGCGGCCACACCGTTTTCTCCGGCAAGTTTCATAAGCTGCAGGTTATACATGGCACCGACGATAGAGTTGGAAAGATTTGTCATCAGCTCGGAGGAACCGTTGGTACAGGCCTTGAGCAGAACTTTTCCATCAAAATGTGTTTTGCCCAGATGGAGGATTGCTTCTTTGCGGCGTGCAAAATAGAGTATCGGGAAGAAGCCGCCGATCAGCTCGCCACAGGAGGTAGCAATGGCTGCTCCCGCAATGCCCCAGCCAAACACGGCGATAAACAGGTAGTCAAGAACAATATTGGTGATGCCGGCGATAACGATTACGGCAAGTCCAAGTTTTGGTTTTTCTGCGGCAACAAAAAAGCTCTGGAAAGCATTCTGCAGCATAAAAGGAGCAAGTGTGATAAAGCCAAGTCTGCCATAGATCGTGCAGTTACGGAGAAGCTCACCATCTGCCCCCAAAAGCCTTGCCACGGCGGGAGTCAGGGCGATACCGGCAATACTCAGGAGCACGCCGCCAAGAGCGGTAATATATACCAGCATGGAGAAATACTCACTTGCTTTCTGTTTTTTTCCTTCCCCCAGAGTCTTTGCGACGATGGCACTTCCTCCGGTACCCATCATAAATCCCAGGGCAGATAATGCCATAATAAACGGGGAGATCAGGTTGATGGCAGCAAAGGCGGTCTTTCCTACATAATTGGATACAAAAAGTCCGTCGATCACCACATAGATCGAGGTGAAGATCATCATGATCACCGATGGATAGACAAATAATAAAAGTTTTTTAAACGTAAAATGTTCGGATAATTGTATTTTCATTTTATTCCTTTCTGCGGATATCCAGAAATTCATTCCGCAATGCGATATTATATTTTTGGTAGAGCTTAAGAATCTGCTCACATTCCTCGGAGGTCAGGGCATCTAATGCCTTGTTTTCTGCTTTGATCACGGGATAGATCTTTTCCTGCATCACATGTTGTCCCTCATCCGAGAGAAAGATCTGCATGCTCCGGCCTTTTCCGGGAACCAGTTTGATCCATCCTTCCTTCTCCAGCTTTCGGATGGAGGAGTTGATGGTCTGCTTTGGAATGCATGAGGTCTTGCAGATATCCCGCTGGAGACAGCCGTCTCCCAGCATAAAAATACCGTATAAAATGTCAAATGCACTGTCCGACAGGGAGGTGTTGAGAGCAGCTTCATGGTAAAGGTCATCCAGCTCCTTGTAGAGATGGTTGAATTCCATCTGAATCTTGCTCATATATGGTTTTGAGGGTGTTTTCATATGCACCATCCTTTCTGAAATAAGTCTGATTTCGTACTTGAGAATATATTATAGTCCGATTTCGTACTCGCGTCAAGAGGGGGCAAATTTCCCCGGATTCCCTGTGCTTTTTTCTTGCTATCTTTATGCCGAAATGGTACTATTATCTTTGGATAAAATTTAAGATAAGAGGTACAGTAAAAACTATGAAAAATTCAAATGAACCAATTTACGATGCACGTAAACTTGGAATTCCCAAAATGATGATCTTGGGAATCCAGCACATGTTTGCCATGTTTGGTGCGACTATCCTTGTACCGATTCTTGTGGCAGGCTATTTCCAGGAGGCATGTGGTGAGCCGCTGTCCCGTGGACTGACGGTTTCTGTTACTTTGTTCTGTGCCGGATTTGGTACACTGATCTTTCATCTCTGTTCCAGATTTAAGGTGCCGGCATTCTTAGGTTCTTCCTTTGCATTCCTCGGTGGATTTTATACCGTGGCAAATCTGAAGGATGGAATTTATGCCAATATGAATGTCAACGACAAGGTGGCATATGCCTGTGGCGGCATTGTGATAGCCGGATTGTTATATCTTGTGGTTGCCCTGATCTTTAAGCTTGTGGGTGTCAACCGTGTAATGAAATTCCTTCCGCCGGTTGTTACGGGACCGATCATTATCTGCATCGGACTGTCTCTGGCGCCATCAGCAGTAAGTAACGCTTCCACCAACTGGCTGATCGCCTTTGTGGCATTGGCCGTGATCATTATTTTTAATATCTGGGGCAAGGGCATGTTCAAGATCATTCCGATTCTGATGGGTGTCCTGATCTCCTATGTATTCGCATTGATTCTGAATGCCTGCGGTGTTACAAATCCGGATGGCTCTGCCATTTTGAATTTTGCTTCTGTGTCTTCTGCAAAATGGGTTGGACTTCCGCCATTCCAGATCTGTAAGTTTGATGTAACGGCGATTCTTGTTATGGCACCGATCGCCATTGCTACCATGATGGAGCATGTGGGTGATATGTCCGCAATTTCGGCCACAGTCGGTAAGAATTATATTGAAGATCCCGGTCTTCACCGTACTCTGATGGGAGACGGTATTGCCACTGCATTTGCAGGCTTTATCGGTGGTCCGGCCAATACAACATATGGAGAGAATACCGGAGTGCTGGAGCTTTCCAAGGTATATGATCCGAGAGTGATCCGTATCGCAGCGGCACTTGCGATCGTTCTTTCCTTTATTCCAAAGTTCTCTGCTATTATTTCAACGATGCCATCGGCGATCATCGGAGGCGTATCCTTTATGCTTTACGGTATGATCTCAGCTATCGGTGTTCGAAATGTCGTAGAAAACAGAGTTGATCTGACAAAATCAAGAAACCTGATCATTGCAGGTGTTATCTTTGTATGTGGTCTGGGCTTTTCAGACGGACTTACCTTTCATGTAGCAGGTACATCTGTTACGTTGACTGCTCTGGCGGTTGCAGCTATCGCCGGTATCCTTCTCAATGCGATCCTGCCGGGCAATGATTACAGCTTTGGCAAGCATCCGGAGGGAGACAGAAGCCGTGGCGTTTATGTGATGAACAGCGATGACGAGACAGAGGACGAGGAGTAACAGCTCCGATTATTGTACCGCTCCGGTGGTAATAATAAAGTATAAAATATTTTTGTGCTTTTAATAAAACAAAACATAATTTCGTGATTTTATATAAATAACAGAAAGGAAGATACTATGATCAAATCAGAAAATATTGTTATTTTTGAGCACCCGTTAATTCAGCATAAAATTTCTCTTTTGAGAGATAAGGCAACAGGAACCAATGAATTCCGTAAGCTGGTTGATGAGATCGCAATGCTGGAAGGTTTTGAGGCACTTTCTGACCTGCCAGTAGAGGATGTGGAGATCGAGACACCGATCGAGAAGTGCAAGACACCGATGATCGCCGGCCGTAAGCTTGCTGTTGTGCCGATCCTTCGTGCCGGTCTCGGTATGGTATCAGGTATTCTGGCTCTGGTTCCAAACGCAAAGGTGGGTCATATCGGAATGTATCGTGATGAGGAGACGCACCAGCCACAGGAATATTACTGTAAGCTGCCGGATCCTATCGAGGAGAGATTGATCGTTGTCTGTGACCCGATGCTGGCAACCGGTGGTTCTGCTGTTGATGCTATCGACCAGATCAAAAAGCACGGCGGCAAAAATATCAAATTTATGTGTATTATCGCAGCTCCGGAGGGACTGGAGAAGCTTCATAAAGCACATCCGGATGTGCAGATCTATGTGGGTCATCTGGACCGTCAGCTCAATGAGGATGCTTATATCTGTCCGGGTCTTGGAGATGCCGGCGACCGTATTTTCGGTACGAAATAATATTATCCTTGTTCCTTCATCTGTCGAAGCTCCGGCAGAATGGTTGCAAGCATAACGACAAAACAAAGCGTGCCGCCGATCACATTGGAGACCGGTTCCGCAAGGAAAACTCCGTTGGTGCCCAGATGAAATGTGTAGGGCAGCAGATAGGTCAGCGGCACGACAATAATAACCTTACGAAGCAGGGAGAAGAAAATCGCCTGCTTCTTTTTATTGAGGGATTTAAAAATGGTCTGACCCGTATATTGGAGAAGCATAAAGATAAAAGCAGCGAAATACAGCTTCATAGCGGGAACAGCATCCTTCCAAAGCTCCTGGTCGGAACTGAAAATGTGGATCAGGAAACGCGGTTTGGTCAGGATCAATCCCCACATCAGGACAGAATAGACCAATGCCATGATCCCCATGGTCATGGCGGCACGGATCACGCGGTCCGGGCGGCGGGCTCCGTAATTATAGCTGATGATGGGAGAGGAGCCTTCGGTGATGGCAAGAATTGGTGTCTCAACCATCTGCCGGACACTAGAAATGATCGTCATGACAGAAACATACAGATCTCCGCCGGTATGGGCGAGAACATTATTACAGCAGATGGAAACAAGGCTGTTGGTAAGCTGCATTACGAAGCCGGAGGTTCCGAGGCTGACAATATTTTTGGCGTATTGCCAGGAGCCGGGCAGTTCTTTATGCTGTAGCAGACGAACCCGGATCTCGGCCTTTTTCATCAGGAAATATAATACAAATCCGGCAGAAAGGCATTGCGAGATCACGGTTGCAATGGCGGCGCCTTTGATGCCAAGATGCAATGCGAAGATAAAGATAGGATCTAAAATGAGATTGGCAACGGCACCGATGGTAATGGAAAGCATACCGGTGGTTGCATAGCCCTGTGCATTGATAAAGGGGTTTAATCCCGTGGTAGCCATGGAGGGAAAGGTGCCCAGCAGATAGATCATCATATAAGGGCAGGCATATACCAGGGCGGCCTCGGAAGCCCCAAAAAGCTTCAGCAAAGGTTCGGCAAATACAAGACCAAGGCTCATTAAAAGAACAGCACATCCACACAGCATAGTATAAGAGGTGTTCATGATCCTTCCGGCCTTCCGGTCATGACCCATACCCCGCTGGATCGCGAAAAGCGGGGCACCACCACCGCCAAACAGATTGCTGAATGCAGTTATGATAATGATCACAGGGAAGCACAGACCGACTGCGCCGAGAGCAGTGATGCCGATGCCTGGAATCCGTGCGATATAGATACGGTCCACAATGTTGTACAGCAGGCTCAGTACCTGCGCTGCCAGCATAGGAACCGCTGCGTTAATAATATTGCCGGTGATAGTACCGTTTTCAAAATCTATTTGTTTCATATCAGTCATCAAACCTTTCAAAAAGTCTGTCAATGCTAAGGGGAAGACGAATGTAATTGCAAAGTAAAGTATAGTCACTTTTTACCAGAAATTCAACTGATCCGGGGATTGGCTTGAAAAAATGCACAAAACTGGTAAAATGGACAAAAAGAAAATGCGGAAACCGGAGGAAAAGCCGATGAATGAGATAAAAAATAATAACGATTCAAATAAAATAAAAATACAGGATAACAGGAGGATGCTCCGGATCGTGCTGCCTTTGATCCTGGCGCTGATCTCTATGCTGGTGCTGACAAGGATTTCCACATCTAGGGATTTCCATGCAAAGACCATTGCATCATTGGATGATAAGAAATCTACAGTGATGGAGCTGACAGCGGCTTCTACTGCGGCATCAGCTGCATTAACACTTCTGCCGGGAGATACCGCAACGCCGATCGCGGAGAAGCTGGCAGACCTGAGCACGTATTTTCTGATTGTTTTGTGTGCCATTTATGTCGAGAAATATCTTGTCACGATGACAGGATATGCCGCTTTTCTCATATTGATCCCTCTGGGATGTATAATGTATGCGGCAGGGATTGGCTTCGGGCGTCATACCTGGGAGCGGATCGCCAGAAAGCTGGCATTGTTTGGGATTGCGATTGCACTGGTGATCCCAGTGAGCGTTAAGGTGTCGGATCTGATCGAGCATACTTATCAGTCCTCCATACAGGAGACGGTAGATGCCGCCAAGAAAGCAACACAGGAAATCCAGAGCAGCAGCGAGGGGCAGCAGGACAGTGACAGCAGTGATAACCGTGGTGTTTTGTCCGGAATCATTTCCGGGATTAAAAATGGTGTGTCCGATATTTCGGACAAAGTAGAATCTATTCTGAATAACTTTATTGAGGCACTGGCAGTTATGCTGGTGACATCATGTGTGATTCCGGTACTGGTGCTGGTGTTCTTCTTCTGGCTGGCAAAAAGTATGCTGGGGACTGTGCCGCGGGAGTGAAAATCATCTATTTTCTGAATTTGCAGCAATTATAAGGTTTCATATTTATTGGACAAAATCAATATCGAAAGGTGCGGTTACAGATATGGAACAGAATTTAACGACAGGAAATATTGGAAAGACGATTGCATATTTTGCATTACCATATCTTTTGTCTTATTTTCTGCAGACGTTATACGGGATGGCGGACCTGTTTATCATAGGCCGGTTTGGGGGAGTGGACGGTATTACGGCAGTTTCCAACGGCGGTCAGGTTATGCATATGCTGACTGTGATCATCGTGGGACTTGCTATGGGAACCACCGTGACCATAGGAAAGTCCGTAGGAGCCGGAAAGCTGGAGGATGCATCGGAGTCCATTGGCAATACAGTGACATTTTTTATGGGATTATCTATTGTGCTTATGGCGGCTCTGATCTTTCTGGTAAATCCCATTGTGATGTTGATCGGGATTCCTGCGGAGGCGGTAGCCGGGACGAGGCAATATCTTCTGGTATGTTTTATCGGTATTCCGTTTATTACGGCATACAATATTATCAGCGCGATCTTCCGGGGACTTGGTGATTCCAAAAGTCCTATGTACTTCATTGCGATCGCATGTGTGGCAAATATTCTGTTAGATTATCTGTTTATTGGATACTTTGGAATGGGACCTGTGGGTGCTGCGCTTGGAACCACCCTGGCCCAGACCTTCAGCGTCATAATGGCATTGTTTGCAATCCGCCGGAAGCAGACGGGGATTCATTTGACCGGCCGGCAGTTTAAGATCAAAGGAGATGTTCTGGGGCAGATCCTGAAAATCGGTATTCCGGTGGCGGTACAGGATGGCTGTATCCAGATTGCGTTTATCGTGATCAGCGTGATTGCAAATCACAGGGGCTTGAATGATGCGGCGGCAGTAGGTGTTGTGGAGAAAATGATCGGAATGATATTTATCGTCCCGTCCTCTATGCTGGCAACGGTATCGGCATTGTCGGCGCAGAATATTGGAGCGGGAAAGCACGACCGGGTACAGAAGATTCTTCGGTACGCTCTTATGACGACAACGATTTACGGTATTGTTATGGTGGTTTTGGTGGAGCTGTTTTCCAGACAGGTGGTGGGAGCGTTTACCGCAGATGCGGCAGTGATCCTGCTGGGAAGTCAGTATATCAGTTCTTATATTATTGATACGATCTTTGCCGGAATTCATTTTTGTTTTACCGGATATTTTTGTGCGTATGGCAAGTCGTATCTTGGGTTTATCCATAATATTTTATCAATCCTGCTCATGAGAATTCCGGGCTCCTATCTGGCATCCAGGATGTATCCGGATACATTGTTTCCTATGGGCTTTGCAGCACCGGCAGGGTCTTTGTTGTCCATTGTGATCTGTTTGATCGCGTATGTATGGACGAGAAAAGAAAAGAAAGGATGAGAGATATGAGAGCTTATGGACGTTTTATGAAAAATACAGCGGCACTGCTTCTGCTTCTGGCATTGCTGTCGCTTTTGCTGCCCTTCTGCCGTTTTCAGGCAAAAGGACAGGATATGACGCTGTCCGGTGTGGAGGTGCTGACGGCAGGAGGAAAGGCAGGGTATACCTATCTGCAGCAGGGTGGCGTACCGGACGATTTCGTGCTGAAAGCACCATTTACATGGGGTGATGTGAAAGAAGGCATACATTATGCAGACCAGACAGGCAATTCCAATCTGCTGGTGGCTGCGGGAGTGGCGGTTTGTCTGCCGGTAATACTTTGCTTTCTTGCTATGTGTATGCTGTTTCTGGCAGAAGGAAAAAAGACCGTGGTACTGCCTACTATATTTACAGCGGCGGTCACAGCAGAGCTTTTGGTTGTTCTGGCAGGTTTTACGGCGATTCACCCGTTTCTGCTGGCGGGAGTCTATCTGTTTGCGCTGTTCCATATTATGGCGTTGATATTGATCCTGTTTGGCTGGACATTGGGGGGCTATCGTGAGCCAAAGCAGAAGAAGCGCGGCAAAGACGGGGCAGACCGGGAGAAAAACGAGGACCGTGACCGGAAAAAATCCCGTGACCATAGCCGCAGAAATAAGAAATCTAAGCGGAAAAAGAAACGCCGTTCTTCCAAAGATTCCAAAAAGAAGGATGATAAGAAAGACAAAAGCAGCGAAAAAAATAGCAAAAAAAACAGAAAGAAGAACGAGGATCAGGACGAAAAGAATTCGCAGGATCAGAAGCAAAGAGAACAGGAAAATAGCAGGAAAGGAATCCAAGCGGCAGGAAGCGTCGGTGAAGGAACCGGTATTTACAGTGGACTTTCGTGGAATTTAACGGAGGGGAAATCCTCTGCGGTAACGATCGGCACTACACCGGAGGCCATGAGAGGGATAGAAACGGGAAGTATGAAAGCGGCAGGGCAGATCGCAGATCACAACTGCCAGATCATTTATCATGCGGGGGATGGAAGCTATACTGTGGCAAGTCATGCGGCAGAGAATATCGAGCTATGGCAGGGTGGCAGAATATTAAAACAGCTTCAAAATGGAGAACGTGTACGGGTTTCGGGACAGACCAGACTGGAGGTGGGAAGGGAACATTTTCTATGGTTAAAATAAAGGATATGTGAATATTATATTTGATCGCAAAAATGCGGGGGATTACGATTTGGAATTTGATAAAATTATATTGGAAAAACTCTTCCTGCTTTTTATATTTTGCGTTTATATGCCGATATACTATCTATAAGGAAATCAGGGAGGATTCTATATGAAGAAAAAATCAATATCAACCCTGCTGGCTGTGCTGCTGTTTTTGACAGCGATATTGTCGCCGTGTCAGATGGATACGGCATCTGCGGCAGCAAAGATCAGGGTATCCAAAACAAAGGTTACAGTTGTAAAGGGAGATCGCATTACGATCAAGGCCAAGAACACCGGGACAAGGAAGATCAAAGCCAAGGTATCCGATCGAAAAATTGCTTCGGTAAAGGTGATCAAAAAGAAAATTCGGATTACCGGGAAAAAGCCGGGAAAGACAAATATTACGTTGACTGCATATCCTATGAAAAAGTGTGTGGTCAAAGTAGTCGTTATACCGGACGAAGAGGGAGAGGTTGAGGTCGTTATTCCGACAAAAGCTCCGACGAAAAGACCGTCGGCAAGTCCATATGTCAGAGTGACCACAAAACCAACCACAAAACCAACCATAAAGCCTTCTGCGAGACCATCACAGCTCCCGGGTATAGAGCCGGGAGTGACGGCATCGGCAGAACCAGACCGGAGCGCAAAACCGGCAGAGACAGTGGCACCGACAAAGAAACCGGGGACACCAGAGCAGCCGGAAGCGTCTGTGAAACCAACTCCTACAGAGCTTCCAACTACAGATACCCCGGCATCCAGTCCGAAAGCTACAGTCACACCGGAGCGCACACCAAAAGCAAGCGCAACGGCAAAGCCGGCGAAAACACCGGCAGCTACACCGAAGGTAAGCGCAACGGCAAAGCCGGCGAAAACACCGGCAGCCACACCGAAGGCAAGTGCAACGGTAAAGCCTGCGACGACACCGGCAGCTACGCCAAAGGCAAGTGCAACACCAAAGCCGACAACGACTCCGTCAGCTACACCAAAAGCGAGTGCGACGGCAGATCCAATCATAACAGCAAAGCCGACCATCACACCGACAGTCAGTGCAACGACGACACCGACCGATGTCCCGGCGGCTACGTTGCAAACGACACGTCTCTGCTTTGCGGAAAAATCTCTATATATTGGAGAGAGTACGGAGGCACTGCAGGCGGATTGGGGAGAACCGGAGCGTATCGATCCACTGCCGCAGACAAATATGACGGCATATATTTATAATGGTAACAGTACCACGGAACCATATCTTCTGGTTGGCATCAAGGATCAGAAGGTTGCTTCTTATTTCACGATTGGAAAGGGCTTTACCGTTTATGATGCTACGGTGAACACAGTGGACGGTACTGCGGCGCAGCAGACAGAGCTGGTGCAGGAGGGCACAGGTGCAGCGTCTATGGTGGATGCCGGATGGAGTGAAAATACAGATAACTTTTACGCCCTGAATAGTGACAAGCAGGAGGCGAAGGAAGGCACGGAGGCATATTACCGTTTAACGGACAATGCTTATATGTATGCGTTCAGTGATTTCTATGATGGGAAAGACAAAGCAGTTTATGGATTTTATGCATTTTCCAAAGACTGCAACAAGTATAAAATGATCTATCGGACGTATATGACATATAATGATGAGATTTTGCGGGCGGCAGAAACACAGGTTTGGGAAATGACAAATGCATATCGGACTTATATGGGGCTTTCCAATCTGCAATGGGAATCAAAAGCGGAGGCGGCAGCCAGAGGTCATAGTCAGGATATGGCAGACAATAATTATTTCCAACACAATAGTCAGGATGGCACAAGATTTTTTGCCCGCCTGCAGGCGGAGGGGATCAGTTACCGCTCGTGCGGCGAGAATATCTGTGCCGGCAGTGGCGATGCAATTTATATGGTGATTGGCTGGATCGGTTCCTCCGGCCACAGAAACGGTATCCTGACCCCAAGCTTTAAATATATTGGAGTCGGTGTCGCATACAATGCTTCTGCCAAATGGCTGGTTTATGCCACACAGGATTTCTGGGGTTAAATAACAAAATGTTGAAATAATAAAACACCACGATCTGGAGAGTTAAAAAGATATTCTTTATAACAACTTCAAACCGTGGTGTTTTTGATATAAGAAAGTTTGAGTTACCAATATTTCGACAATTGCCAGCGGCTGGTTTACTGATGCTCCTCAACATATTTCATCAGGAACGGATCGTCCTCCGGCATCTGACAGCCCACAATGTAATGTCCCTCGTTATTAGAACAGCGGATAATACGTCCTTCCAGCAGGCTATGGGATGGAACTTCAAAATGCTGGATCTGCAGGGTGATCCTTGTACCCTTTGCAGTAGCAAAGAAAGCGGCGTCTGTAGTAAAGGCAAAACCGTTTCCGCTGATATTGTCCAGCCTGCCTGTAAACTCCTGTCCGGTTTCCGGGACAGTGATGAGACAGTCGTTATTGATATCCATACGAGGATATTTACGGCGGTTATTGATCTTTGGACGGGAACTGATCTGTATCTGATAAATTCCATTATTGTCCGGGAAGATCTTTGCTTTATCCCAGCAGTAAAGGACATTGCCTACTGTAACCTGTATGTGGCAAGGTGTGGTTTCCGTGATTCTGGCAGAGGTAGGGAGTGTGATCGAGATGCCCCGCGGTGTTTCCTCCACAAGCTCGCCATGGTATGTGTTGTTTGATGTATCATCAGGAGAGACGATCACCTTCATACCGGGTGTCAGATCCTCCAGTCCCATAAATCCGCCAATGCCAAGCTCGCACATCAGGGCTTCAACGACATTTTCAATTGTGTCGATATTGACGGCAGTTTCATCGTATTTACTTAACATTTTGTGACAGATTTCATTGGAATCCGCAATGCCGGAGGTCATGTCCTCTACGGTCGCGGATACCTGTCCCATATTTGTTACAAGCTGATGGTTTGACTGCTCCACCCGTTTCATTGCATCATCAATGGTATGTATGTGTTTCTCGATCTCCGTGGAATCTGCGGTAATAGTGGTTACACTTTCATTCGTCTTGGATACCTTCTGGAGTATATCCTGGATCAGATGAAGGGTATTTTCAATCGCATTTGTCATACAGTCGGAGGTTCCTTCCAGACGGATCAGCGCCTCCTGGATCTGGCCGGAGGATTCTTTAGTCTCAGCACTTAAGGTACGGATCTGATCTGCAACAACGGCAAAGCCCTTGCCGGCTTCTCCGGCTCTGGCTGCCTCAATGGAAGCGTTTAATGCCAGCAGATTTGTCTGGTTGTTGATCTTTTCGATGGTTCCGGTTTCCTCCTTCACCATTTCGAACTCTGTCTTAAATGCCTGCAATGTCTGTTCCGTTTCGGAGGAAAGTTCGGACATGGTCTGTGTGGTCTGCAGCAGACTATTTAAGTCAACGGAGCTGTTTTTGGCGTGAGTGCCGGACTCATCGATCAGTGTTACCACTTCTCCGATCATGACAGCAATCTGCTGTACCTGTGAGCTGATATCAGAGGTCATATCCACAGAGGAGCTTGTCGTATCCTGCAGATTTGTTTTGTTGTCGTTGAGAGTATCCATCCGGGAAGCAACAATATCAGCTCCGTGTTTGTTCTCGCCGGCAAGCTCCCGGACTACGATCACGCCGTCCATAATGGAATTGCTGGCTGTTTTTACCTTCTCTACGGTAGTGATCACGCGGTGAAGATCATTTTTGATGCTGTCAGTCATAGCGCCGTCCGATTCATTCAGATGGCGGATGGACATGCCGTAGCAGATATAACAAAGGATAATGCAGGAAAGCTCCAGCTGATAGTCCTTCATATTGGTGGCAGAATTCATACCCAGCACCATGTAGCGGTATACGGAGCTTCCGATAATGATAATGGCATTGACAATACCGCAGTACCGCATAAACAGCTGATCCTTATAGATCACCAGAAGACTTGTCACCGGCAGTATATAAGTAAATGCGATCGGTGATGATGTGGTACTGATCACATAGGTATAGAAGATACCGTAGCCAATGACCAGATCAAATTTGTAACGGGTGGTATCCCAACCCCTGACCCGGAGCAGGATCTCTCCGGCAATAAACGGAATCCAGCATAATGCCAGAAATGTCAGATAATAACCGGCACTGTACAGCCCATGGGAAAAGTCAGAACCATAATTGGCAGATAAGAGAATGGCAAAGATCAACCAGATCTTACGTGCCTTCCGATTTGCTTTTTCTTTAAATAGTTTTTCGTCGTAATTCATAGAATTTCCTCATTTCTTGTGTGTCACAGCTTTTTAAAATAATCTGTCATTGCATGAAATACTTGTGTGCTTTCCGGCAGCTCCGGTTCAAATGCACTGAAAGCGTGAGTCAGTCGTGGATCATCAGGAAAGTCCATAATTTGGGACTCCATCTGGGCACGGTCCAGTGCCATCTTAAACTGCATGGTATAACGGCGCAGATGGTCTTTGCCGCTGGTGACCAGAAAGCATGGTGGCAGGGATTTCATAATGTCCGGGTGCTCCGGGTTGACATATGGTGCAAACGCAGAGCGGCGGTATTTCGGTCCGTAAAGGTATTTTGGCATAAAAAGCCCGATCTGATCGAATTTGTTCGTATAAAACATACCGCTGATCAGACCAAGTGCCTTCAGAGGTAATGCTGAAGGTGTCACACCGGCGGCTTTTGCAACCTTTGGATTGCGCTGTGCGGCCGTGGCATATACCAGAAGGCATGCACCGCCGCTGTCACCTACGGCATAAACATCAGCGGAATTGCCGCGATATCTGTCCAGTTTCTTCTGAATAAAATCCATCGCCTGAAAAATATCACTGATCTGGTCATAGATCGTGCAGTCCGGGATCAGCCGGTACTCCACATTAAAGACCAGATAACCCAGAGTGCAGAGTCTGGCACAGAAATACTGGTTAAACTCCTTGCTGCCGAGAAGCAGGCCCCCTCCGTGGATATTGATGATCACAGGCCATCCCTCTGCCGGGGAAGTGCCTGACGGCTCCATTATATCCAGACGATGTGCTTTGATACCATCCGTGGCATAGGGAATCCCCTTTGTCATGGTGATATCCTCCGGAAAGGTAAAATGTTTGTTACGATTCTTGTACTTCCGGTAGAAGTCCTCCCGTTGTTTGTAAAATATATTCTCAATTATTTTGCTCATGCTTTACACGCTCTCATTCGTAATTATTCACTTTCTATGATACAGAATTTTTTGTTGATATTCAATCAGAAATTATAAAAAAATATCTAAGAGTGTTAATAAATCGTGCACAAAAAATTATTTATTTCGAATTCCGTTTTGTAAAAATTGTACATAAAATTTGTAAAATCGTATTGCATATTTTGGAGAAGGATGATAATATATTTTTTGTAGCAAAAGAAACAACTCTGTGGGGGAGTTGTTTCAGTAATGTATTGGGCGTGATTAGGATGTGGAAAGACATTTTTTGTGGGGACAAAGGATGTCTTTTTTCTGAGCCAAAAACAGGGAACGATCGTGAAAAACAGTTTATATTTTGTGGGGATTTATCATTGTTTTTTATCGTTTCTTCAGTCCTGTTTTTTGGACAATTACATTTAGAAATTACATTCTGATCAGCCGGGAAGGAGACTTTTATGGCTTTACGAAAAAAAGCAATGGCCATTGTCCTGAGTATGGCAATGGTGGCAACCTCGCTGTCGCTCCCAAATATGACAGCGAAAACAGCAAAAGCTGCCGGAAGCAGCTTTCAGAACCTGAACCAGTCGCAGATCACGGAGGCGATGGGGGTCGGGTACAATCTCGGAAACTCACTGGAGGCCGCAAGTGCAGGCACTCCGAACGAAACAGCCTATGGCAATCCAAAGCTCACAGAGGATCTGGTTCTTGCAGCGAAGGATGCCGGCTTCAAATCAATCCGTATTCCGGTATCTTATCTGAGCATGATCGATGACAATAACGGATACAAGATTGATTCTACATGGCTTGACCGTGTGCAGCAGGTGGTGGATTATTGTGTGGACAATGATATGTATGCCATTGTGAATATGCACGGTGACGGCTACACCACAGTAAACGGCGGATGGCTGTTGTGCGGAAGTGGTGACCAGACAAAGATTAAAGCAAAATACAAAGCATGCTGGGAGCAGATTGCCGATCGTTTCAAAGGTTATGACGAGCATCTGATCTTTGAGTCTATGAACGAGGAGTTTGATGGAACTTACGGAACCCCCGGCAGAAGTGCCTATGCAAATATAAATGCGTACAATCAGATTTTCGTGGATACCGTACGCAGATCCGGCGGTAACAACGATCAGAGATGGCTGTTGATCCCTGGATGGAATACCAATATTGATTATACGGCAGGGGATTATGGCTTTGAAATGCCGACAGATAATTATCTTTCTTCTAATATCGCATCCGGACAGAAAAGAATTATGATCTCTGTTCATTATTATGATCCATGGGATTTCTGTGGTACTGAGTCCGGAGCTGTGACCCAGTGGGGTGACAGTGTCACAGATGCATCCAAGAAACCAGGCTGGGGCGATGAGTCTTATATGGCATCCCAGTTTAAAAAAATGTACACCAAATTTGTTTCCAAGGGATATCCTGTGGTCATTGGAGAGTTTGGTGCCATCAATAAGGAAAATTACGACAGTCAGAATAAGATCTGCCGTGCCGAATATTATCAGAAGGTTTGCTACTATGCAAAGCAGTATGGTATGATTCCGGTTGCATGGGACAACGGTTATAACGGAGAATATGGATTTGCAATTATCGACCGTTATTCCAATAAGGTTGTTCATCAGGAGCTGATGGATGCCATGATGGAGATTTATGGCGGAGATCAGTCTGCAACTGCTACAGGAATTACACTGAATAAATCATCTCTGACTGTTCATATCGGAGATGAGAAGCAACAGCTCACCGCGACGCTGACACCGGCCGACAGCAAGGATAAGGTTGTGTGGAGCTCCAGCGATGAGAGCGTTGCTTCTGTGAACTCCAAGGGACAGGTAACCGCAGTTGGAGCAGGAACCTGCACCATTACAGCGTCTGTGCCTCTGGGATACAAGGCAACCTGTCAGGTGACAGTGCCAAAGGCAGAATATGTACGAGCTAAAATGTATCTGCTGGAAACCGCAAGCTGGCAGTCTGTAATCAGTGATGAGTATGTTGATATTTATTCCGGCGGCGGAGACTTCTCGTTGTCTCTGGAGGCAACCAAGAGCCAGCTGCAGAACATTGGCTCTCTTTACATTAAAGATATCAATGTGGCAGATGATGAGGCCTCAGTATTTAATAAAGCAACGGTAAAGGTAAAATCCTTCGAGATCAATGGACAGAAATATACCATGAAAAATGATACCTTTACCTATGATGTATCACAGAAGGCATCCGATGATGGTCTGATTTGTCCAATCTTTAATTTCTCATTTATTAATGTTTGGGCAAATACCCACATCAATAATGTGACGGTAGAAAATTCAAATTATAAGGCATACTTTAATAATGTAAACTATAAGACGATGAATACCGTTAAGATAAACTTCGAGGTATCCGGAATTGACGGAAATGTAACAGAGCCAACCGCAGCACCAACAGTAGAGCCGACAGTAAAACCAACTGTTGCACCGACAGCAAAACCGACAAAGGCACCAACGGCAAAACCGACAGAAGTACCAACAGTAAAACCGACCGTTGCACCGACAGCAAAACCGACAGAAGTACCAACGGTAGAGCCGACTGTTGCACCGACTGTAAAACCAACAGAGCCTCCGGTGATCACAGGAGAAAAGGTGATCGTATCGAATCTGGCATCCACTTATGCAACTAATGATGCATCATGGCTGATGGATGCAGCAGATGATGATATTGTAACAGTTGTTTATACCTGTACGGATCCTTCTCACGGCAACTGGGGCATTCTCGGCTGGGGAGCGTCGGTAGATGATCAGTGGCAGAACGGTGATAATTATTCAGCCGCAGGCAATGCTGCAGAGAAGATCACCAGAGTATATACAGTTAAAGAGCTGAAAGCATCTTTGAATATTAAGGATAATTCCAATGTATCATATCTCTGCCTGTCTGTATGGAATGGTGGAAAGATTGTGAAGCTTTCCATTGCAGGTAATGGCAGTGAGACACCGGAGCCAACGGTAGAGCCTACTGCAGCACCTACAATTGCACCAACGGTAGAGCCGACCGTTGCACCAACACAGGCACCAACAGTCGCACCTACTACAGAACCGACAGTGGCGCCAACCGTTGCACCTACTACAGCGCCTACTACAGCACCGTCTGACGACAGCAAGGTAACAGGAACCGTGAAACTCACCAGTGACTGGGGCAGCGGCGCAATCGCACAGATCACCCTTACAAATAATTCCGGCGTAAGCTTCACAAACGGCTGGACCGTTGAGTTCACGCTGGACCGTGAGATCACATCTATGTGGAGCGGCGAGTGCACAAGCCTTGGCGGCAATCGTTACCGCATAAGTAATCCGAGCTGGGACGGTAACTGGGCTGCCGGAAAGACCATTACCCTGAATTGTGGTGTTGGCGGTGGAAGTGGCGCACCGGTTATCAGTGATATTGTATTAAAATAGCCTTTCTGTGATAAACAAAAAACCAACAATTTTGCCATAGTATAGTAATAAATAGACGGTGTCTGTAATTTATGATTATAGACACCGTCTATTATTTATTTAAATAAAGTTGTTGAATGTTTTATAATTAAATAGTATTATTGGTGTTAAATTAGTGGCTTATGAGAGCTATTGCACAATAAATATGTTTGTTATATGAAAGGGCGTAAAAGTAATGGATAAATTAAAGAAATTAATCGAACATAATATATTTGTTAAAGTTTTTGGTATTGGAGGGATATTTATTGCAATATGTTATTTTTTATTTACTACAATTTTGCAAACAGAAATTAGTACTTTATGGGATAAATATGTACATTCGTCATATAAGATGACATTGAGCGAAAAAAAAACTGCTGAAATTAAGCCGACAGATACTGTGATGCCAATGAAGAAGGCAGAAAAATCAGATCAAAAGGAAAATATAAAGGTTTTTGATAAAATAGAAGGTATTATGGAGGCAGAGGGAGAGTGTAAGAAAAACTTTATTCCTGCACAGTCAGGAGTCTATGGTTTTCATTTTGAGATAGATGATGTAAATAAAGAATATTATTTCTATATTTATGATTCGAAGGGAAATTGGATAGATGAAGGGAATAGCTCATATGATAATGCAAGTGCATTTTTGGAAAAGGGAGAAGAATATACGTTTGTAATAAGTAGTGATGAAAAAAAAGAGATTATTTATTGTGTGTCAATTTATTCGCCAGATCCTATTTGTGATATTGAAGGTGATGTGATTCAAGGAAAAATGAGATATACGGAACAGGAGAATGAATACTACTACATACCTCCGATAACAGGTATTTATAGATTTGATTATGATATCAATGATGTCAATTTAGAGTATTCATTTTATTTATACGATTCTAAAAATGAAGAGAAAATATCTGGAAATTTTTCAGATGAAGGTGCAACAGTGGAATTGATACAAGGTGAAAAATATAAGATAAAAATAGTTCAATATGAAGGACTTCCTGAGTATACTATAAAAATCGGCATACCTAATACACCAATAACTGTGAATAATAACTTGATTTCGGGAAAAATCAGATATACAGAGCAAAAAGATGTCTATTATTACACAGCGCCAAGGTCTGGCTTATACCGTTTTGATTACGATATAGATGATGTAAATAAAAAATATCAATGCACTGTACTTAATGAAAAAAGAAAAGAAATTGATAGTACTCGATCGGAGGAGGAAGGTCTGACACTTGAATTGGTTAAAGGGACATTATATGAAATACAAATAGATCAAATCGAGCAGTTTCCTGAATATTCAGTGATTATTCATGTTCCTCAAAAAGAAGTTTATACAAGTGGAAAAGTACTTGAAGGAAGAATCGAATTTATTGATCAAAAAGATGTATATTGTTATACTCCGTCAAAAACGAAAAAGTATTGTTTGAAATTTATAACAAATAACTCTGATAGCAGTTTTGCCATTTCCATTTATAATGAAAAAAATGAAAAAATGTTAGATGTCTACAATACGGATGGAGATAAATTGATTGAAATGAAAAAAAACCATAAATATATGGTATATGTGAGTTATAGCGAGGGATATGAAAAATACAAGATTAAATTTGAATAACCAGAAAGATATGAGTAGGAACAAGGCGCATAATCAAAAAATTCATACTTTGGGAAAACTTGACTGGACAATATATGATTGTATTTCCAGTGATCATTTGACGGATGAAGTCATTATTACAAATGAGCAGTTATTACATATAAAAAATAGACATCCGGAAGCGTGTGATGACGTTTTGGAGTATATTAGGAAAATTTTGGAGTCACCCGATTATATTATAAGAGACAAACGCCCTAATACAGGACTTGTTGTTAAGAAGGTTATAAATAACAATGAGGCTATGCTCTTTGTTTTAAAGATATGTACACAAAGTGATAAAGCGGGATATAAAAATTCGATTATTACGGGATGGAAAATTACGGAAAAGAGATTAAATAACTATTTGAGAAATAAAGAAGTGATTTACAAAAAAGAATAATTGAGTTATAATCAGTATATAGTAGTAAAGAGGTTATTTGAGGTGGTAAAATACGTTGCAACCACGCACCCTATGGGTTAAAAGAGATGCAGGAGCCGCGACGCCTGCCAAATAACCTCTTATTATTAATGTGTGTTATATTTTTGGAGACAAAGGAATTGTCTCTTTTTTTATTATAAATGTACAAAACATGTGAAATACCCGGATTTGATTGACACCCATATATGTTCATACTAAAATATAAGTGGAATGCTTATATCGTACAAAACAGAGGGAATGAATATGTTTTACATAAAATTGCAAATCGGATGCCTTTTAGTCATTCTTTATATCGTTGTGACATATGTGAAGGCAACATTAGGAGAAAAACTTGTCTGTAATCGTTATTTTGATGGGCTGATGGTTACAGCTCCCTGGGCCGTGATTTTTGACGGAGTAACGTCATGGACGGTAAATCATCAGGATATTGTCCCGGCAATTCTTGTTTTGGGGATTTATGTAGATTTTGAAAATCCGACCATCCGTAAGCTGACACTCCATAATGAGCGGATGATCGAAGGTTTTGCGACTCTGGTGGAAAACAGTGATAATAATACAGGTGGTCATATTAAAAGGACAAGGGCCTATGTTAATCTGATGCTTCATAAAATGAGAAGAGATAAGCGGTATCGGGATATTGTGAATCGCGATTATCTGATCAATGTCAGCAATGCAGCACCGCTTCACGATATCGGAAAGATTGCACACCGGATCATATATTACAAAAGCCGGGAAAACTCACGGACGGGGAATATACGATAATGAAGGAACATGCGGCACGGGGCGGTGAAATTATACAAAATACATTTAATAATCTGGATAATCCCGAATTTCAGCAGATTGCATATGAAGTGGCGAGATATCATCATGAGAAATACAACGGAAAAGGTTATCCGGATGGACTGGCGGGAGAAGAGATTCCACTTCATGCCAGAGTGATGGCGATTGCAGATGTTTATGATGCCATTTCCCAGAAAAGATGTTATTGGGATGCAATGCCGGTAGAGGAGTGTTTTAATATTATTGCAAAAGGCTCCGGCAGTGATTTTGATCCGGAATTGACAGAGATTTTTTGAATGCCAGAGAAGAAGTGAAGAAAATGTTACGAGGATAAAAGGAGAAAATGATGTACCAGATAACATTATATGATGATTGCAGTAATCCGATCGCAGATGGTACGGTGTCCTATTATGTGGACAGTCTTGAGGAGTTTGAAGAGAAGTGGGTGCCTTATGCCGAGAAGAATATGAAAGAACGGTTAAAACGTTATTATCGATCCAAAGCGGGAGAGATTGTGACGGATTATTACAGTGATTCAGAGAAATTAAATATCGTGCAGCAGGATGAACATGCTGAGATCCTGGAGGAAAAGAGCTTTGAGGAAAAGGAGCTTGATATCACATTGTCCAATGTGTATTGGTGTACGACGGATTTTCATATAGCAGATCTGAAGTATGTGATCCGTAAAATAAAATATAACGGAAAATATCTGCTGGTGACAAAATATGATATTAAAGGAATTTACCGCAAAAAAGAATTCCCGGATGGAACGGGATATTATTGCGATACGGCTGAATTTTACGGAAATGCTATCTGTGAAGTAAACCTTACCCCGAATTTTGACTGTGAAACCATGCGCAATAAATATACTACAGCAGATGCTTTTCTGGAAGATACCATTAAATGCTTTGTCTGGATACCGATTGCAGAGAGTGAAAAAGAAGAGGAGCTGCAGATTCAGCGGTTGCCTGTGCAGGAATTAGAGTGGCTGCTTCGGGACATTCCGGGGGAAGCCGGATGATCACGGATGTACCGGATACATTATATCAATGAAGAAATAGAACCAAAAGAAAGGAAGATATATTTGGAGAAAAATATACGTTTGCGGGGACAGATAGAATTAGAGGAAGATCTACATAAAACGTTGACTCTGATTTCTTCCAAGTGGAAAATGCAAAATAACAGGAAGGATCAGCAGACCGGCTTTATTTATAGGACCCAGTCGTTGGAAGAATGTCTGCGGCAAATTGAAAAAACAGGTGTTGATAAGAATTATGCACTTCACCGCTGGTACAATTTTAAAACATCGGTACAGTGTGAATATATTTTTTGTGAGTATGGTGCAATTCATGAAACAAATGTATATAACCATGATGTGGACATTTATATTAACCATGTTCCCTTTGATGTGAAACTGACCGTGTATCCGGCAAAGTTATATTCCAGGCCGTACGATCTGTCTACCAGAGAGGGGAAGGATGCAATGATTCGCTGGTATTACGCCAGTCAATCCCAGCAGAGCAGGAAGCAGCTGTTAAATCGTCTGTATGTAGTATGTGATGGGGCTGACGGGGAGGAGAAGCTTGCGATGAAGAGCAATTTTTCCCTGATGAGAGAGCAGATCTCGGCGTTTATGGAGCAGGTGAAAGAAGATGGATTGCACGAAATTACGATTACGGATCAGGGAAAAACATACCGGCTGAAAAGTGATATCATATATTTGCATTAAAAGAAAAAGGTGAAGCGGATTACTTCACCTTTTTAAATACAAAAATATATTCATGTTTAAAGATATAAAAGTCATTTGTGATGGCACGGTATCGCCAGATGCCCTGTTGATTTGCTTTTCCCTTCGTTTCTCCAAAGTTTTTCACCAGAATTGCTTTTAATAAAAAGCCTCGTTCCATAAATTGGTTCATACAGTAAAATCCCAAAGGGATCACCTGGCTGTTGGCATATTTATCACCGATCACACAGGCGCAGTAACGGTTCTTTTCCAGATATTTTGTGGAATTGTCAATCACTTGTCCGAAGGATTCCAGAAATTCATCCAGCGTGGAGGTGTTTGACAGATCCTTTTCATTGTCGGAAAATTTAATGATATCCCAGTACGGCGGATGCATCATAACAAATTGCAGCTTGTCAATGCCGACGGATGACATCACCTCCTCGATGTTCACTGTGCGGCTGTCTCCGGTTACGGTCCTGACAATGCAGTTCTTACGCTGCTCCGTCCGGATCCGTTCTTCGGCCTCCTGGACCACGTCCGGCTGCAGATCAATACCGATAGAATTTCGTCCCAGACGCTGTGCCTCGATCAGGGAAGTACCACTCCCCATAAAAGGGTCGAGGATCCAGTCCCCCTTTTTGGTATACCGGGTAAAAAGCTGATGGGGAATCTGTGGCACGAAATTCCCATGATAATCTCCGGAATGTGCACCGGAATTGTCCCGCTTCTCGATCAGCCATAAGGAATCCGTATTGATATCGCTGTATTCTTTCCATTTTTTTGGATCTAAATCATTATATTTTGCCATTTTACTTGCCCTTTTGATGATTCCCTGATGGAAAACGTTATTTTCTGTAATTGTATTATTTGATCAGACAGTGCAGATATTCCTTCGTGGAATTTGCCTTGATGTTGCGGTTTTCGTCTTTGTCTGCCTTGAATCTCCGGTAGTCCGTTGTAAAGGTCTGATATTTACCGTAACGGGACATAATTTCGCAGATCGTTTCCAGAGACATCAATCCTTCATTGTTGTAACTTAAGAAAATATATTTAAAATCCGCATGCCGGATCAGGTCATCAAAGGTTTCTGCTACGGTGCGTTTGGAACAGTATTTGCTCTTCTGTTCGGTGGAGCTACGCAACCCTGTTACGCCACGAAGCTCCGGATGATCATATCGGGCAATTGTCTCCAGAACATGATAATTGGAACAATATTGTCTCGCATTGTAAGGCGGGTCCAGATATAATACATCTCCACGAATGGTCTGGATCAATGTGTTGATATCCTCATTATAAACAGTCCCCACCGGTCCATCAATGACCGGAAGAAGCTCCAGCTGAAATTTCTTCTGGGCAGATTTTTTGATATGCTTCAGAAAAGCACCATAAACCGATGCGGTATTTGCATATTTATCAATGGAATTTACCAGGCTTGCCAGATAATAAAAATAAGTATGGTCATCCATTTTGCCGGCTGTATGAAGCCGCTCCAGCTCTGTCCGGATCGCATCGCATTTCATGCCGTTTTCATTTGTAAAATAATTTCGTCCCGAACCGGAACCCTCACAATAATTCAGGTAAATAAAGCCCTCCATAGGGGGAAGAGAGTTTAATGTATCCAGCCACTTGGTATCTAACTCTGGTACATTCTCGATATAGTGTTTATTTAATACATAGCTGTAATATTGAATGTCATTTGCAATCACAGTACAGCCCTTTGACTTGTAGGTCTGGCCGACGACACCTGTGCCTGCGAACAAATCTGCAAAGACATAATCACCGTTTTTGTAGCCGGTCACCTCTTCAATGGTCGTTTCCAGAAAGTCCATTAGAGAGTATTTCGAGCCAATATAATTCATTTTAATCCTCATTTCTAAGTCGTATGTTATACATCTATACAATGAAAAAGAGTACCATATTTCGAGGGAAAAAGCAATCAAAGGGGGAGGGGAGGATAGATTTGGTACAGGAAGAAAAAAGGAAAAATATAATGACAGGAAAAGGGATTGCAGAAAAGATATTTTGTGGAAAAATGCAGAAGGATATGGTAAAATGATTTCATCTTATATAAAATGAAGTTTCTGGTAAATCGGAAGAATTTACAGGGGGGAGAAAAATGCCTAGGAAGAAAACAAAAGTAGAACTGTTTGAAGAATTAGCGGGAATTGATGAAAATGGCTGCAGCAGATGGGTGAGTGTAAAAGAATTTGTCGGAAGATACGCAGAACTCCAACTCTTTAACGGGGCGGGGTGGTCCCGTGACGATGGACCCTTTGGTAAAAAGTATCAGGTAGAACGTGACAGAAGCAGAACTCCAGGCAACAGGGTTGATGCACTCAGAACAGTTGGCTTTGCGATAGACAGTGCGCGTACAGCATATATTGATCCGGAAATAAAATGTATCATTAAGTCAAAGAGATGTGTTGTTCTTGGAACTTCTAATCCGGAAGTTGATCACAAAAATGGAATGAAAAACGAAAAACGGGTTATGCAGAACATTGATCAGAGATTGTCTGATTTTCAACCGTTAAGTAAAGCAGCAAACGATGCAAAACGACAATTTTGCAAAGAATGCAGGGCATCAGGAAAGCGGTTTGATGCCACAAAGTTAGGGTATCCTATGTCGTTTTATCAAGGAGGACCATATCATCATAATGAGGAGGATGCCTGTGTGGGATGCTACTGGTATGATCCTTTGGAGTTTAAACGTCATTTGCAGGAGAAAAAATAAAATCCGGTATCCAAAAGGATAATTTTGAAATCGGATATCATCTAATAACAAAAATGACTTCAAATCATAAAAAGCACATAAATACTATTTCAAAAATATTGAACGTGTGCTATAATTGATTTGCTTATATAATATCTGGATAAAAATTATTGATACGAAGGGAGAACAATAATATGTTATTGGTAGGTGTGAAAGAAGAAGCTGGCTGGTTAATGTCCAGGTGGAACCTAACATATCCGGTGGAATGGGACAAGCTTTGCAAGGCGGTTCATTTTGTATATGACTATTATGCTGATGTAGAGATATTAATGGATGGTCAACAGGTACAGATTGGCAATAAAATGGAACTTCTCCGATTAAAAGAAGTCAGCAATCTTACGGTCAGGGGAATGTCTAAAATCATAGGAGTCCCAATTATGATTACATTTTATAATCAATTACAGGCGGTTGATGTGAATGTTGCGGGGATGACGGAGGAGTTCCAGACGGCAGATTATCAGAAGTTTAATATGTCGATGGGGCAGTATATGGATAGTATTGAGATTGCGATGTATAGGTGAGATGAAGAAAAAATCAGAAAGATAGTAAATACAATATGAAAAAAATAAGTAAAAAAAGACTAAAGAAACTTTCCAAGAGTCAAAACAAAACAATAAAATTGGATAAGATTGAAATATATGACTTTGGAAAAATGAATATGAATTTTTCAAATATACATTTAACAAGAAGTCATCTGAAATTATTGAGATTAAAAGATTGTACGGTTCGTAATTGCAGTTTTACTCAATCGATCATTTCAGATGATAGTTATTTAAGACATGCAAAATTTGTAAATGTTGATTTTACGGGAACTCTGTTTAGAGACACAAATTTAGAAAAAGCAGAATTTTTAAATTGCAATATGAAATATGTTAGATTTGAAAATTGTTTATTGAATTGTAATAGTATAATTAAGAATAGTTTACCAGTAGAATCAAATTTGAAACTAGGCGTATTAAATCAGCTATATAAAAATGAAATTTCAAATGGGAATACAGAAAAGGCAGATGAAATCTTATATTTGATTCGAGATGCAGAAAGAAAAGAATCCTGGGATATTCTAACCTCCTCGGAGGAGTATTTTAGGGAAACAAGGAAAAATAATGTTTTAAAATATTTTGGAAAATATCTAATTGCTTCATGGGATAAATATATTTGGGGATATGGTTTACGGGTAAAACAAATATTAGTAACTATGATAATTGTAGTCGTGTTGTTTGCAGTAATTTATTTTCTTTTTCTGTTTTCCTCTGATCAAGCTTTTATTACAAGAATTGAAAATTCATTTTTGACAAGTGTAAATGCAATTTTGATAGGAAATCTGGATATAGATAAAGTCAAAATGGAAAAGGAAAATTTATTCCAGGCAGTTGTTTTGGTTCAGAATGGGATTGGTATATTATATTTTGCGCTGATTACATCGGCTGTGTATAGGAGGATTGCAAGGTGACTTCTAAAGACGTAATTGATAAAATAAATGAAGAAATTAAAGATGGTTATTTTCCAAAATCAGTACAAGCTATTATTTTATATGGATCTTGTGCACGCGGAACAAATGATGAAAATTCAGATATAGATATTTTAGTAATATGTAAATTTGAATCAGATAAAATGACAAATAAAGTGGAAGAGACTATTTTTAAAGCTCTACAAGGATATAATGTAGACGTATCCATATATGAATCAAAGAAATTTCAGAGATTATTAGAATGTGGCTCTCTATATTTGCACCATATACGGGATGAGGGAAAGATGATATATCAGCGATGTCCCAAATATAGTAAGGAGTATTTATTCGGAAAACTACGTGACTTTAAGGGAATATCAGAGGATATCTTATTATACGAACGAATGATGAAGAAAACAGCGATAAGTCTGAAAGAGAATCACGCTAATTATTTTGATATAAATATGCTATCTCTATTGGCTCGTAATACGATGATACTTATGTGTTATTTTATGGGAAATCCACAATATGGAAAAAAGGAAGTATTTGATGCTTGTAATAATATGTTAGGAGACGAATTTTTATTTGATAAAAACAATTATGACAAGTTGATGGAATATCGTTCATATTATAACAGAAAGAATATTTTTATTACATTGCCGACAGACAAGGAGTGTGGGGGTTATATAAGTCAAGTAGAACAATTGATAATGTTAGCGTTAGAAAAAATGGACATTAAAAATTCGATTGATAGATTATACTATTTGTTTAAGGATAATCCGGGACATAACTTTTACACATCATATGAGGTTTTTAATGATTTTGATAGAGATTTATATTTTGTTTTGAATCAATATATGAAAAAGCAATATAATAGTGTGGTTAATTCTATTACCGAACCTTTTGTCGAAGAACTGATAAAAAAGTATGAAGATGATGACTTTGTAAGATGTGTTTATAATGTGATTTTAGATATAAAAGGGGTAAAAAAGAAAAGTAGTAATTATTCAATTGACTGTCCAGATTTATATACGGAAACAGACGTATTAAATGCTAAAACAATTGGGGGTTATATCAATGATCTTGTTAAAACTATATGTAAAATAAACTTTTTTAACAAACTATTTGGAAGATTTATTAAAGAAGAGAAAGATGATATAATCAAGGAAATGGATTGTTTGAGGGAATACATTAGAGATAATTTATCAGATATCAAAACAGGAAGGCAAATTTAAGCAAATTTAACCAGCAGTTTACAACACAAGATCCATAATTTGTGCTATAATCATTTCCATATTGACACGACAGTATCTGGTACAACAAAATTCTGACAAGCAAATAGTGATTTGAAAGAAGGAGGCACAGTATGGAACGACCGCATTTTGATATTGTGGCAAGCGGAAAGCGAATGAGACAGATTCGCAAGCAGAGGAATCTCTCTGTTAAGCAGGTCATGGAATATATGGGATTTGAATCGACACAGGCCGTATATAAATGGGAAGCAGGAAAATGTTATCCCCAGGCCGACAATCTGGTAGCCTTAGCAATCTTATATCACGTAAGCCCGATGGAGCTTTTAGTGGAGGAGGACCTTGTGTCCTCCTCTGTTTGCGTTCAAGGGAAAATTGCGGCATAGAGAAAATACAGCTGGAATATAAATATGGAGTTTGAAAAAGTGAACTACTGGTTGCTCGACATCTTTCTTCCGGCAGGGTATGATAGGTTCATCAACAAAATACAGACGCATACAGCAGATTATTTGATTAAATTATAATGGATGACAATATATAAAAAAGTTTTATATTTTCTGCGTCTGGTGAAATGACACGGGGGTGACAAATGTTACACCCGTGTTTGCAAATGAAGGAGGGAGACCATGAAAAGAGCATTTTGGTTTGATGAATCCTATACGGATCAGCAAATGGTAGACGCAATGCGCACCAAAAAGATTCACGCAGTTCATTTTATGAAAAGATATAAAAACCGCTCTGTGACGGAAAACGGTGCCATGGGATACCGCACGACCGGTAAAGCATTGCTTGATCTGAATTTCAAGGTTTCCTATTTGAGAGATAGTGATGAGGAATACATAGTCGAAGAATTTATAAAAGCATATCATGAATCGCCAAAGTATGCGGTTAAATGGCTTTTTTACCTGAGAGATATTCTGGAAGGATTGGGGGAGAGAAGAACCTTCCGGATCTGCCTGAAATATTTGGCGAAATCTCATTTTGATATTGCAAAGGCTGTGCTCCCTTATATTCCACAGTATGGCAGATATGATGATGCGCTGGTGTTGCTGGAGACGGAGCTGGCAGGAAACGTGGCATCTATGTATCGCAGACAGCTTGCCCAGGATCTGAAAGACATGGGGCAGCATAGACCGGTTTCGCTTCTGGCAAAATGGCTGCCTAGCATCAATACATCATCTGCGCAGACCAGAAAATACGCAGGAATACTTTGTCGATATTTTCAAATGTCTCCTAAGGTATATCGTCAGACATTATCCAAGCTTCGGGCATACAGTAATGTGGTAGAATCAAAAATGTCTGCATTGAACTGGTCAGAAATTGATTACGAAACCGTTCCGGCGAAGGCGAATATGATATATGATAAAGCGTTTGAAAAACATGATATTTACAGAAGATATTTGTACCTGATTAAAGTGTTTATGGGGGATGGCAAGCTTAATACCAATGGTCTTATGCCGTATGAAATTGTACATCGTATCACGAAAAACGGTTTTTACGGTGGATTGCGGGAGGACAATCTGGCAGAAATGTTGTGGAAAAAAATAATTGAGGATGGCTTCAAAAATGAGTGGGGGTTCGAGGATGCCATTGTTGTGGCGGATGGCTCCGGAAGTATGTATGCTAAGGCGTCCGGCAGCAGTTCCGTCCTGGCGATAGAAATCTGTAATTCTCTTGCGATTTATTTTGCAGAGCAGCTCAAAGGTGTTTTTCACAATAAGGCCATTACCTTCAGCGGACATCCGGAGTTTATCGATCTGCAGGACGATACAAGCCTGAGGGACAAGCTGGAGATCATGCGTGCCTATAGTGACGTTGCCAATACAAATATAGAGGCAGTTTTTAATCTGATTCTTGACATGGCAAAATGTCAAAATGTCCCAAGAGAAGAGCTTCCGAAGCAGGTGTTGATCATATCGGATATGGAGTTTGATCAGGCCACTGCTTCCGGTTACGTGCCGTGGGAAAATGAAAAATGGGACAGACCCAATGAGACATTATTTCGAAAGATTGAAAGGAGATACCAAGAAAACGGCTATCGAATGCCTCGTCTTATCTTCTGGAATGTGTGTGGACGGACAAATACGATACCAAAAGTAGACAACGAGGAAGGCTTGTGCCTTCTTTCGGGATTTTCTCAAAACGCTATGAGGGTGGCGGCGAATAAACAAAAAAAGGATCCTTATGAGGCACTGATCGCATTGCTGGATTCGCCGAGATACCGGGTGATCGGGGAGGCAATTAAGATTGAAGATAATCCCTGAACGGTCTTGTCTAGCAGTGTGCAAAAGAGATCTTCTTTTGCCTTGTAATGTTCATAAAATGCACCGAGAGCGAAACCGGCATCAGAAACAATCTTACGTAGGGAAGCACTTTTGAACCCGTAATTTAAAAAATGCTTTTTGGCACTTGCCAGTATCAGTTCCTGTGTTTCTGTATAGTCTGTCATTACAATCGCCTCATATATCACTGATATATAAAGTTTGGTGGATAGGATTGGGAAAGTCGAGGGGGAAATAATGGAACAGTCTTACGGGAGATGTTTATTTCTTCGATAATCCAATGGCTTCATGTGGTAGAAATCTTTAAAAACCTTTGCAAACCGCCCCTGGTTTACATATCCGCAGGCTCTTGCTATGTCTGAAATATTTTGGTCAGATTCTGAAAGTAATTTAGCTGCCAGTTCCATGCGCTTATGGTTCAAATATGTGGAAAGATTCATACCATAAACAGAACGGAAATAATTTTTGAGGCTTGTCTCACTGACACTCAGGGAAGCAGCTATGCGGGCTGCCGAAATGTGACGGCTGAGATCCGTGAGAAGAATTTCCTGAGCTTTTTTTGCAAGTGCAGCCTGTGTACGGGTAAGAAATGGCTGTGAGCTTTGCATCAGGAGTCTGTGATCTGCCAGATGTAAAAGAATCTGCAGGCACAGTAGCCGGATATTCCCAACAGAATAAATCTGACGGTTCTGCTCCAACAACTTCCACAGCGTAAGAAATGGTTCAGATGTGATACAGGAAACAGCTTTCTCATAGAAATCGGAAAGCTGTTCAAAATCAATGGCGAACCGTTTCAGTATCTGTCTGGTTTCTTCGGTAAAGGTATCCGGCATGGCATAGATCTCCCAGCCCTGATAGAACCCGGATGGGTAATAAAAGGAATCCTGAACCATTTGGGTGCTGACGCTCATATGATTTTTATCTATGTAGCTGTAATTGTCCTCGGATAAATGAAATTCGCAGCGCCCTTCAAGACAAAAATTCACAATCAGTAAATGTTCGAAAGATAGGCCGCCAGATACGGGGACGGTAGTCGTGTGGATATCATTGAAGGCAAGGTAGATTCCCGGAAGAATGGAATAATAGGTCAGTGCCATATATCCGTCCGGCATTTCCTGATAAATCTCTATCTGCTCTTTTTTGCCCTGTAAGAACATTTGGATATCTTCGTTAAAAGCTAAATTATCTTTTTTCATAGATCAGGTCATCTCCTTATCTTTATGCCCGCAGGCAGAATCATGTCCTGCTGTTCCTAATTATTGCAGTCATTTATTTTTTAATAGTATTATAGCAAAGAATGAAAGTGATTCACAGGAACAAAAATAAGAAAATGCTAAACAGACCTTTTTTACCGGAACTGGTATAGATTTATTTTCTTATATACCGTAAGCTTTATACAAGAGTTAGAAGCAACGAACTTATAGGTGTAAAAGGATAGGGTATCATCCGATTCATAAACGCTACAGTGATGCTGAAAAGGAGGAGGAAAATGAGATTATCAGAAGTAACAGAGGGCAGCAAGGTAAAAGTAAATGCTATTTTGGGAAAACGTCATCTGCTCTCCAGACTGATCGGAGTGGGACTCGCAGAAGGAGCTCTGCTTCAGGTAGTGCAAAATGAAAAAGGGCAGCCGGTATTATTTTACTGTAGGGATTCTGTTATTGTATTAAGCGAGAAAGACTGTAAAAAAATTGAAGTGGAGGTACGACAATGAAGGAAAAAATGATTGCATTACTGGGACAGCCAAATTGTGGTAAATCCTCCGTGTTCAATGGACTGACAGGTTCCCATCAGCATGTAGGAAACTGGCCGGGAAAGACAGTAGAACATAAGGAAGGAATCTTTCGGTTTGGGGGAGAAACATACCGGGTAGTAGACTTGCCGGGAAGCTACAGTTTATCAGCCGGTTCGGATGAGGAAGTTATCACGACAGAGTACATAAGATCCGGAGAGGCAGATCTTGTAGCGATACTTGTGGACAGTTCTCAGCTGGAACGTTCCCTTTATATGGTAGCGGATTTTGTTGGCATAAAAATTCCGGTTCTGCTGATCCTGAATATGATGGATGTTGCAGAGCAGAAAGGAATAGAGATTCATACCGAGATACTTCAGGAAAAGCTTGGGATTCCTGTGATCGGATTCGTGGCTGCTGAGAACAGGGGATATGGAAATCTCAAAGAGCAGATTGCGGAAGCATTGAAAAATCCCCGGATGATGGAACAATCCCTGCTGATGGAACGTTATGCCGGAGATTCTTCTATTCCTTTCTCGGAAATGATTGCAAGGGAAAAGGGAACGGGCATATATACAAGAGAGAAGCAGGCAATTCTGGCTTTTGAGAAGGAAGACAAAAATCTGATGCGGTCAGGCAGGAATAAATACGACTTCATTGATATGCTGTTGGATGGAGCTGTCAAAAAGACGAAGGTAAAATCAGGACTTGAGCGGTTTGACAGGAAAGCACTTGGCAGGCATTCCGGTAAGTGGATTGCTTTCGGTATAATCCTTGCTGGCATGGCAGGAGCAATGCTGATCGCTTCACCGATCATGGTACTTGGTTTTGCGATTCCTGGTGGACTCACACCGCTTTTGGAAAAGCTGATGAATATGTTTGGCGTGTGGAAACCTCTTGCAGAGCTTGTATGCGTGGTTCTGCCAAATGTGCTGGCGTTTACCATTGCCATGGCTGGATTTGTGCTTGGCGTTACGTTTATATTCGCATTGATTGAAGATGTCGGGTACATGGCCCGTATTGCGGTAGTGTTTAATAAAGCCATGGAAAGACTGGGACTGCAGGGAAAAAGCGTGTGCTCGTTTCTGATGAGTCTTGGCTGCAACATGGCAGGAGTTGCGGGAAGCCGTGTAATTGACAGTACCGGTCAGAGGTTCCTTACCATGATTCTGGTATGGAGCATCCCATGTGGTTCCACCTTGTCCCTGGCACCGATGCTGGCATCCATTTTCTTCGGACCGCTGGGCAGTTTTCTGGTGCTGTTGTTTATGCTGGTGATTACGCTTGGTTCTATGTTCCTTGCCTCGAAGATTTTTGGCAGACAGTTGATCGGGGAAGAGGATGAGCATGGTATTATCATGGAACTTCCACCTTATCATAAACCAAAATGGGGACATATTGTGCGGATGACGCTTGCAAAAGCGAAGGATATTTTTGTTCGTGCTTTTCGTGTGATTTTTCTCGTGTCAGTTGTTTTCTACCTGCTTTCCTACAGCTGGTTTGGAAATATAAGTATTCTTGCGGCGTTTGGACAGCTGATCGCTCCGGTAACAGAGTTCTTTGGAATGACATGGCAGATGTTTATGGCATATCTTTCTTCCATGGTAACTAAGGAATCCCTGTTGGGAGTGATCAATGCACTTTATAATAATTCTGATGTGGTATCAGCGGCATTCAATGCCAAATCCACAGGCATGACAGAGGGCATGGCACAGCTTCTTCCGCAGGTGATCAGCAAACCACAGGCACTGGGGTTTATTATGGCAATTGTATTTAATGTGCCATGCACGATGACGGTGGCAGCAACTTTCCAGGAGAATCATTCAAAAAAATGGATTGCTTTGCCGGTATTATATTATCTTGTGTTTTCACTGATTCTTTCCTGTGTGTTTTACCACATCGGAATGCTGATCTGGTAACATTATATGATGAAGTATGAGTAAGCCGGAGGAGTTGATCCGGGTATAAGAAAGAGAAAACCTGAAAGGAAGATATTCATCAAACTTTCGTTTCGGGAGCTGATTATCGTCCCAGGGTTTATGTAAAACATAGATGGTGAAGAAACGAAGCTGGGAAATGGCGGCATTAACGGTTCTTTCAGAAAGATTTCGTTCTTTTTGAAGCCACTTGATATAATCACGCAGATCCTGCCAGGAAACATCTTCGGGAGATTTGCGAATTATGTATTGTTGATGTAAAGCTGATTGTCTTTGTCTCGGACGAATCCCCAGTGGAGGGAATGCTCCGCAGCATAGTTCTTGAATGACTTCTCGCAGTTTGACGAGAATCTTGGCACGAGGGCAGCCCTGACGGAGAAATTTATCAAAGAACTTCACTTGATTTTGAAGAATGGCACCAGCGATTCCAGAAAAGATTGGTTTGCCGTTGGGGATTATAAGAAACTTCCGAATGAAGTCGGTGGCATGGATACAGCCCTTCCGGAAGAAGTTGCCGATAAAATGAAGATCTTGCTGACGGAATACAACGCCAAAGAAGAAAAGACCTTTGCAGATATTCTGGATTTTTATGTGAAGTTAGAGCGGATTCATCCGTTCCAGGACGGCAACGACCGAGTGGGAAGACTGATTATGTTTAAGGAGTGTCTGAAATACAATATTGTTCCATTCATTATTGAGGGCAATCTGAAAATGTTCTATTACCGTGGATTGAAGGAATAGGACAACGAAAAAGGTTATCTGACAGATATCTGTCTGGCAGCGCAAGATAAATATAAAGCATATTTGGATTATTTTAGGATTGAATATTAAACGAGCTAATTTCCAGACTATATAATAGGGAAAATGACTTTTGGAAAAAGGCAAACAAAGAATTGAATTATAAATGGAGAAAGTGGATATGAATGCAACAATGATAAAAATACTATTCATTTGCCACGGCAGGACTTTGAAAGGTCTTATAAATCAAGGAATAATGGGGCAAAACGGGGCATAGTATGGTAGTCAGAACATTTTGGAACTACGGTAATACTACGAATGGAAAAATGAAAAATAGGAAATGTGGATAATCGTTAAAATATGAGATGCTATCGTTAGAAGGTAGGGGTAATCGTTGGGGAGCAGCAGTAATATTTTGAAAAAAGTCAGACAGAAACTAATCCATATGTACCGCTGAGGTAGAATAAAGCAAGCACATTTCGGCTAAAATATAAATAAAATAGAAATTAGCCAAATTGTGCTTGTGTTTTTATAGTGGTTCGGCTAAAATATAACAAGAATGTGAATCAGCCGAAAAGAGGTTTTGGATATGAGTTATATAAAAAGAAATTTGGAGAATGTGATAAATCAGGTTACAAATGAATACCCAGTGGTTCTTGTTACAGGTTCGAGACAGGTGGGGAAGACTACAATGTTGCAGAAGTTAATGGAAGGCACGAAAAGGGGATATGTTACTCTGGATGATTTGAATGAAAGAGCTCTTGCAAAGTCTGACCCGGAATTATTCCTGCAATTGCACAAGCCGCCTGTATTAATTGATGAAGTTCAGTATGCACCGGAACTATTTGCTTATATTAAAATGAATGTAGATAAAAATCATAAACCAGGGGCTTTTTGGTTGACTGGATCACAGATATTCAAACTGATGAGGGGAGTACAGGAATCGTTGGCAGGCAGAGTGGCCGTGCTATCTCTTACTTCTCTATCACAGGCAGAAATAGCAGGTGCTGAGATGGAGCCGTTTACCATAGAGATGGAGATGCTTGCTGCAAGGAAGGCAGGCAGAACAGAAATGGATACCAGAGGTGTTTTCGAACGTATTTATAAGGGCTCCATGCCTGCGATTGTAAGTGGTGTGAATAGTAATAGCCAGATTTTTTACAGCAGTTATTTGTCTACTTATATTGAGCGTGATGTTAAAGAATTATCGGATGCTATTGATTCGCTTAAATTTCTTCGATTTATTACTGCGGTGGCAGCAAGATGTGGTCAAATGGTTAATGTGGCAGAAATTGCAAGGGATGCGGATATTAACCAGACACAGGCGAAGGATTGGCTGGGGATTCTGGAAACTCTGGGAATTATTTTTTACCTTCGTCCGTATTCCAACAATCTGCTGAAGCGTCTTGTGAAAACTCCCAAGTTGTATTTTTACGATACGGGATTGGTATGTTATTTGACAAAATGGAGCAGTGCTGAAACGTTAGAAAGTGGGGCTATGAACGGCGCAATTTTAGAAAATTATGTGGTTGCAGAAATTAGAAAAACATACCTGAACTGTGGAAAGGATCCATACATGTATTATTACCGTGACAAAGATGCTAAAGAAATAGATGTTGTATTAGAACATGATGGAATATTAAATCCAATTGAAATTAAGAAAACCTCAAATCCAGGAACAGAATTGACAAAGGTATTTGGGTTGCTTGATAAGGCATCAACACCACGCTCGAAAGGTGCGGTTGTCTGCATGAAGCCTGCACTTGGTGCAATTGATAGGGATAACTATATCGTACCGGTTTGGATGATATAAGGTGGTTATTGATGACTCAACCTATGGTAGAATCACAAAAATCAACTGATAGTTCGTGTAAATTTGCATCTAATTCAGCTATGATTGAGCGGTGAAAGGAGGTTGCCCGGTATGAATCAAATTAAAATAGGAAAATTTATTGCATCATGTAGAAAAGAGCAGGGCATGACTCAAGCAAATCTTGCAGAAAAGCTCGGAATAACTGACAGGGCAGTGTCAAAATGGGAGAACGGGAAGTCAATGCCGGATTCTGGAATTATGTTGGAATTGTGTGAACTTTTGGAAATCAATGTCAATGAACTTTTGTCGGGTGAAAAGATTGATATGAATAATTATGAGGAAAAGACGGAGGAAAACTTGCGGCAAGTACTTAATAGAGTTGAGAAGATTTTAAATGAAAATCGAGTTTTAAAGCTTGCTATTACAATTCTTTTGATTATAATAGCTATGTTTGTTGCATTTGAGTTTGGTGAAGATATTGGAAGGTTTATTTATACTATTTTCCATTGACAACTTTTAGATTTAATTTGTAATACTCGGGAGGAGAAGGTATGACTTTTGGAGAATGATTGTATGAATTGCGGAATAAAAAGAATATATCCCAAGAAGATCTTGCAGAGGTTTTGGATGTTTCCAGACAGTCGATTTCTAAATGGGAAAATGATAAGGCATATCCTGAAATGACAAGATTATTGTTTATGAGTGACTATTTTGATGTTTCATTAGATTATCTGATGCGTGGAATTGATAAAGAAGATAATGAGGGAAAAGTAACAGAGAAATATAAGACAAAGAATATTTTGCTAGTGTGGAATGATTTTTTGTCTAACTTATCAAAAAAACAAAAGGCTTTATTTATGCTGTTGTATATTTTAATCATTTGTGCATTAGTTTCGTTTGTTGTAAGTGTTATATATTGTGGTGGATATGAAATAGGAAAATTCATTGGATATCTGATGGAATGACCTGTGGTGTAGTGGTGCAACCAGTGGTAATGACAGAAATTTTGACTACGGTTTTACTACGAATGATGTGGGTGTTGTTGGAGAGTGTAGTGAATGTGAAGTACAGTAGAAAAACGGTAGCATCTGGTTCGTTTGAATCAGGTGCTTATTTGATGCAGTTTAATATTTGCTGTAAATATGCACGCAAATATTGTTGCACAACATAAACCTCGTTGGTATAATAATATTGATAAGTTGGAATTATTTTTGATTGATATGTGAAATGGAGGAATTGTTATGCCAAACATTAAACCAGTATCGGATCTTAGAAATTATACAGAAGTATTAAAGGAAGTTGATGTGTCTAACAGAGTATATTTAACACGTAATGGACATGGCCAGTATGGAATCCTGACAATGGCAGAGATTGATGAGCTTGATAGATATCGAGCTGCATATACACTGTTTTCAAAACTGAAAAGCTCAGAGGAGCGTGCGAATAAAGAGGGATGGATTTCTGCAGATGATTTAGAAAAAGAACTGGGGGTATAGAATTTGAAGAGATTAGTATATTCACCAGATGCGGCGCAGAAATTACGTAATATCAAACGTGATGTAACGATAAATTTTGGCGCAGATGTAGCAAAACATGTTGTGTCAAATATGACGCAGACGATGCGACGATTACAGAGATATGAACAGTCTGGAATATCAGTAGAAAAGGCAATAGGTGTGCCATGTGATTATCTGATGGTATATACAGAACATAACTACGCATTTTATAGGATTACAGATGACTCAATCTATATTGTAGATATCTTCCATGAGAGAGAAGACTTTATGTGGAAGTTATTTGGAATACGAACAGCATCCCAGGAAACAGAAGATTATTGGAATGAATAAACTAAACAGGAGGAAAATTTAAATGGCTTTAATAGGTACATATTATACGATAGAACCTAAAGATTGGTTGTTTTCAACGCATGGAGATGTTGTTGAAGCAAATCTGCTTGCCCATAAGGATGACGATCATCTGCCGTTTTTGTAAGTCCTATAATCTGCCGCCGCCGCGACGTTACAAAAAATGCGCCAGAAAAGATTATCTGGCATTTGCCAGAAGCAAAAAAACACAGTGCAAAGAAAATACGGAAAGCCCTGCGAAAACAGCTTGGTTATGTTGCAAGGGACATACGGTATCTGGAAGAGTTCATGAGTAACGGATATGCAGCAACAGAAAAAGAAGCAGGTCTGTATCTGACGATCACTGCATTGTATGAGCAGCAAAAATATATGTACGGAAGGATCGAAAAAATATCTTTCGAAGCGTATAACGAGAGCACCTGTCTGACAGAGGCTGTGGAACGGTTCAAGGAAAGAACCGGTTACTATCCAAACCGGGTACTGGCAAATCAGATATATCGGACAAGAGCGAACCGGAGTTATTGCAAAGAACATGGCATCCGTTTGTCAGGTCCAAAACTTGGGCGACCGGGAGTGAATGTAAAAGTGGATAAAAACAGGAATATCAGGATAATACCGACAGGATCGAAGTGGAACGTACATTTCGCTTAAGCAAACGTTGTTACGGAATGAGCTGTATTACCACCAAGCTGGAGAAAACCCAGCTTACATCCATCGCATTATCCGTATTTGTCACAAATCTGTTTAAGATGCAGAGACGAATACTTTTTGCCTTTTTACATCTGCACCGGATTTGGGACAGATATAGGATTGTAAATCTGTGTCTTTCTGTTTAATCAGCAGACACTAAATAAAAAATTAAAAAAATGTAACCTTTTGTTTCAAATTGCTGTCATAATATATAGCGCGCGAAAAAAGCCTTATTGAAGTAGGAAGGAAGCAGGAAAATGAAGGAACAAAAGAAAAAACGGCACATAGAAGGGATGGATGCGTTAAGAGGGTTTGCTATATTGGGAGTTGTCCTTTACCATGTAATGCCAGGACGGTTTCCGGGCGGCTTTCTCGGAGTCAATATGTTTTTAGTACTGTCCGGCTATCTGATCTATAAAACATCCGTATGGGATCTGGAACATGGGGTATATGCAGCAGGCAGATTTTATAAGAAGCGCTGTATGAGGATTTATCCGCCTCTGCTCATTATGATTATTGCAGTGTGGGGCATTCTGGCGGTCAGTATGCCGGAGGTGGCAAAGGGCAAGGGCGGTGAAGTATTAAGCGTTGTCGGGGGATATAACAATTTCTGGCAGATCCAGCAGAATGCATCTTATTTCGCAAGGATGAGCCAGCAGTCACCATACACACATCTGTGGGCGATTGCCATAGAAATGCAGTTTTATCTTATGTGGCCGCTGTTGTTTTGGCTTCTTCGGAAACTGAAGAAGCATACATCCATGACGGCTGCCAGAACAGCAGTGCTTGTTCTGGTGATTCTTGGTGGACTTCGTATGAGCATTATCTACCGTCCGACAGAGGATGTATCAAGGCTTTATTATGGGACAGATACAAGAATATATGCCCTGTTTTTGGGAATATTTATTGCAATGATTCAGAAGAATGTGATATCTTTTGTACAAAGAAGGCTGCCGCTATGGTTTAGAAACAGCCTGATAGCAGCAGGGCTCGTGGTGATGACGGGAACCTATTTCATAGCGGAAGGGCAGATGCCGTATATATACCAAGGGGGAATGTTTGCAGATGGGATACTTTGTGCATTGATTCTTTTGCTGATTCCGGCGGGAAGTATGGGGAAATGGCTGGACAAAAGTCCCTTTGCCCTGGTAGGAAGAATAAGTTATGAGCTTTATCTGTGGATGTATCCGATCATTTTTCTGTTTGGGTATTATAAGAAAAACTTTGGCCCGGTATCCTGGTGTGTACAGATGATACTGATGGTTTTTGCGGCATCTGCGATGCATGGACTGATGGTATTTTTTCAATATAAGAAAAAACAGAACCCGAAGGGGAATGGTGTTGTCATAGGTTATACCAGCACCGGATTCTCTGTAGCCTGTATTGTACTGGCTGTCTGTGTAATCACTGCGTATCAGCTGCCGGGGGAAGCTGCGAAGGATACTGCCGTAAAAGCACAGGCAATGTCACAGCAACAACACAGGATGATTGCTGACGAGGGACAAGCTTCAAAAGAGAAAGCACCGGCTGCCGGGAAAGCGGAAAAAATAAAAAAGGCTCCCTTAGAGAAAACGGATCAAGATGACGATGCTGGCATCCGTGGGCAGAGTATTACCGCAATTGGTGATTCCGTTCTGCTTGGTGCTTCCAAAGAAGTAAAGAAAAAGCTGCCGGACTGTCTGATTGATGCCAAGGTATCCAGACAAGTTATTCAGGCGAAGGATATTGTTGAAGACCTGAAATCAAAAGGAAAATTAGGAGATACGGTCGTGCTTGCGCTGGGAACGAACGGAACCTTTTCTGATGCTACCGGCAAAGAGCTGATCCGTGCGATTGGAAAGGATCGGAAGATTTATTGGGTCACAGCTTTCGGGGAGCATTTGCAGTGGCAGGAAGAGTCTAATCACCAGATCCGATCCGTGGCAGAGCAATACCGGAATGTGCAGATTATTGACTGGGCATCTCTTGCAGAAGGGCACCCAAATTGGTTTGTATCCGATGGAGTACATCTGACCTCTTCCGGATGCAAAGCCTATGCAAAACTATATTATGATGCAATCGACAACAACAGCCAGAAATGCATTACAAAGAATCAGGAGGAATAGGTCTGCAGTAGCAAAAGGAGGAAAAAATGGCAGAATCATCATACAATTCAAAGGGGGAACAAATGGCATGGGAGGATCGGGAGATTATTGCGCAATTTCTGTGCCGTGATGAGGCTGCCATTAAAAATACTGCGGACAAGTATGAAAGATATTGCAGTTCCATCGCCTATCGTATTTTAGGAAATGGAGAGGATGTCAGGGAGTGCCTGAATGATACTTGGATGAAGCTGTGGGAGTCCATTCCGCCGACAGTACCTGAGATTTTGTCGGCATATGTGGGCAAAATCACCAGAAATCTGGCAATCAACCGATATGATCATCTGCATGCCGGAAAACGCTGTGGGGACAGTGTGGATCAGTCGTTGGAGGAATTAAAGGAGTGTGTATCGTTGGCACATGATAATGTGAGAGAGGAAATGGACCGGAAGGATCTGGAGGAAGCAATCAACCGGTATCTGGACGGACTGCCGTCAAAAAAACGACAGATCTTTGTCCGAAGGTATTTTTATCTGGATGAGATATACCAGATCGCAGAGCATTTTCATATGACGGAGTCCGCAGTCAAGGTGGGATTGCACCGTATGCGGAAGTCCTTAAAGATACATTTGCAAAAGGAAGGATATCATATTTAGAAACAAGCCTGTGAAAAAATCAGGACTGCATCAAGAAATGAGGTAATAGTTATGTCAAAGAAAAAGATATTGTGTTATGTTTTATTAACTGCAATATTAGTTAATATGTTTGCGGCAGGAGAGGTGTCTGTGGCGGCAGAACAACAGCAGCCGGAATATTCCAATCTTGTAGATGCAAAGTCACGAAAAGAAGTAAGGAGTGCTCTTTTGTCAGCGGGAATCTCCGCCAAAACAGCAGATGTCTGGCTGAAGGATGTCGTAAGCTACAATAAAACCATCAAAAATACCAGTCTGGTAAAAAAAGGCTTCAAAAAGATGGGAAAAAAGCCACCGGTATATAATGAAAACCGGATCAGTAAGCTCTGGCTGAAGAAAAATAAACTGTTTATCGGTTATAACTGTAGGATCACTGCCTATGATCTGATGAAGGACTATATTAAGGTCGGCAATACCGGAAAAGCGAATCCATCGCAGCTGTTTATGGATCAGGATGCGTTAAAGAATGCACCGACGAAGAAGTTTTCAGGAAAGCAGAGAAAAGCCTTTGAAAGTGTATTCTCTACGGTACAGACGCAATATACGAAGAATGTGGCAACACATGCAGCAATCTGGGCAAAGGATTGGAAAAACAAAAAGATTTCTGTTTCCGGTAAGACAAAGGCAACCCTGATCAGTGTCGTTTTGCATTCCAGTTTCAGCAAAACGGAAAACGAATTGTTTGTGGGTCATACCGGCGTGCTGGTGCCGACAAAGAATCATAAATATCTGTTTATTGAAAAGCTGTCCTTTCAGCTTCCTTATCAGGTAACCCGTTTTGAAAGTAAAGAACAGCTGAATGATTATCTGATGGGAATGTATGACACGGAATGGGGACAGGATACGGCAAAGCCATTTATTATGGAAAATACAAAGCTGATGAAGGAATATCATGCAGTGTCTGACCGATAGAACGGATAGTAGCGAATTTTCAAATGTATGGAATGGAGGAATCAGATGAGCCGAAGGATTAAAAATACAATCAGCACCAAGGAACTGCTGCAGGCAATGGGAGGCATACGGGACTGCTATGTGAAGGAGGCAGATTATGCTGCTTGTGCTGTCAGGAAGCAACAACCTCACAGATGGTATGTTGCTGCCGGCATGGCAGCCATGCTGGCATTGAGTATTCTGCTTCCAAATCTTAATAAAGCAACGGCTCATGCCATGCAGAGTCTGCCGGTGATAGGAGAATACTTTAAGCTGGTTACATTCCGGGAATACCGGTTTGATGATGGAAGGCATAGCGCAGACGTAAAATGGAACAAAATCTACGCAGATAGAGCGGGGACGGATGACTCTGAGGAAGCCGGAAAACAGGCGCACAAATCAGCCAAAGAGATCAATGCGCAGATGGAGCAAAAGACCGAGAAGCTGCTCAAAGAATTTAAGAAGCAGGTCGGGGCATTAGGCTACTCCTCTCTGACCGTGGACAGCAAGGTGGTCACGAACTCCTCGAAATATTATTGTGTTATGCTGTCTGCGTTCTCCTCCCAGGCAGATGGATACCAGGCGGATGCCTTCTATACGATAGAAAAGAGTACCGGAAAACTGCTGGAATTATCGGATCTGTTCCCGGAGAATGTGGATTATGTAGATGTACTTACGGCACAGATCAAGAAACAGATGCGCCAAAATATGAAAAAGGATGAAAATAATGTGTATTTTCTGGATACAGATACACCGGCAGCATTGTTTGACAAGATTGATGAAAACCAACAGTTTTATATCAATGGAAAAGATGAAATAGTGATCTGCTTTGCAGAGGGGGATGTAGCACCGGCTTCTATGGGAACACTTCATTTTGTTATCCCGCAAAAAGTGGTGAAAGAACTTCAAAAAAATCAATGATGATTTCCGTATGGGAATGGGAGCTGTAATAAAAATCTGGGGGAGGGTATAGCCTGTTTTTATCCGTTATATACTTTCAGTTCATTCGTGAAAAGTATAACAAGTTGTATAAGGAACCATTACCAACAGCCACTCCGCATGTGTGCAGGCATACCTTTTGTACTAAGATGGAAAAGTCCGGAATGAATCCGGCAAAGCTAAAGCATATTATGGGCACAAGCAATTTTCAGGTGTGCGAAGTTTGAGCTATTTAATTTTTAACTTCATAATGACAAGGTGCAAAAACCTTGATTTAGCAGGCTTTGTGGCATGTTCGGATAACTGAAAAATGAGATTTACAACTGATTTACAATTTTTTAATTTAGCCATGATACGAGAATGATAACCCCAGGTCTAATTGACTGGGGTTATTTTTCATGGAATAATTTCAAAAATAATATTGAAAATTGCAAAATGGTAATCGAAAACGGATGGTTTGCAATTAGGAGGAAACGAAGATGAGATGGCAGGACAAAGTAAAACAATTGATGGAAAGTCAAAATCTAAATCAGAAAGAACTATCAAAGAAGAGTGGAATTACGGAAGCTTCAGTTTCTCGATATCTTAGTGGGGATAGAAAACCTCGCATGGATATTATAATCAATTTTGCTCAGGCATTAGGTGTGACAACGGATTACTTGCTAAGTGAGGATGACACAACATCTATTGGAGCCTATACAGAGATTGCCACAGCAATAGCAAGAAATGGAAAGAACCTTAGTGCTGAAGAAAAAAATAAGCTGATTGCACTTATTCTTGGAACGGATATTTAATGTAAATATCATGTAGTAAAGACATATCCCAATGGAGTAAGAGTGGGATATGTTGAAAATCACAGTAACAAATTTAAAGCAAGAGGAACAGGACAAAGTTGGTTTCCAAAGTTCTGGACATCTAAAGATATCGAGCATACGATACGAAGTTTAGGGAAATTATTACGAATACGGAAGAGTATATTGATGATCTAAAACAATTTCCGGGAATTATTACACCAGATTGTTCCTTGTATCTTGATGCACCATTGTGCGTGCAGATCGCAGACATTTATTTGAATCGAGCAGTGGGGCATTATATGCAGAAGAACGGAATTTATGTTATTCCAAATGTGCGATGGGGAGATGAAAGAACATACACCACAGAGATTTTTAATGATAAGGTGGCATTTTTAGGATTGCCCAAGCATAGCATGCCTGACTACGCTTACATCCGCAAGGAACTGCTTCGCAACGGCGTAAGCAAAAAGCTCCTATGGACGGAATACATGGATGATTGCCGTGCCAACGGTGAAGAACCGCTCATGTATTCACAGTTCTGCTATCACATCCAACAGGATGAGCAGAAACATCGTGCTACCATGCATATCAACCGTAAACCCGGTGAACAGGTTGAAGTTGACTGGGCAGGTGATCCTGCAACAAGTTCTTCTTGAATGGCGGGACCAGACAGGAGAAGCTGATGGTGGAAGAAACGCTAAAGGTGGATGGGAGATAGAAATTACACAAATTATACAAAAGCTTGGTTGCAGGAAAATTCTGGTAACTGGTTTTTTTGTTGTGAACAACGCTAAATTACATCAAATACTAATTTTAGAACAAAAAACTTGATTAAAAATGAATATCGGTATATAATATAGATGGAGGTGTTGATATGAAACTTTTAAGAGTAATTGCAAGCGGATTTAAGAATCTACAGGATAACACAGACATCAATTTAGTAGCACAGTCAAAGAAGACTTCTGAAGATAAAGAATATGAACTCGTAAATATAGCAGAGGAATTATATGTATATAGTACAGCAGCGTTTATAGGAAAGAATGCATCCGGAAAAACAACAGCCATTGATTTGCTTGATTGCTGTTATTCGATTCTTGGTAATTTTAGCATAGACAATAAGCATTATGCCTATGATGGAGTTAGGCTTCGTATTTTCTTTTGGCAGGATGGAATGATTTACCGATATGATACGGAGCTTTCAGCAGATTCTACATTTGGAAATAAAGCAACTTTTGTGAATCAGAGTATATATCAGAAGAAGTATTATAAGACGAAGGTTAATGAAATCTTTGACGATGAAGGATTTGTACAATTGACAGAGCTAGGTGATCTTCCAGAGGATACATCTAAGGTATTCTTTATATTAAAAAAGAAAAGTACTGCAGCGATGTATTTTGATAGCATTGGTGATGGAGCGGATACGTATCAGCTTCTGTTCAAAGCCATGAACACATATAAGATACCAAACGATGTTCTGACTAATGTCATCAGCATATTTGATGAAACAATTAAAGGTTTTGAGAAAGTGGATGACCACAATTACAAAGTAACATTTGCAAATGAGATAAAAACATTGTCTGATAAAGAGCTTATTTATATGTTGTCCAGCGGTACAACGAAAGGTCTGCTTCTGTATATCATGGTGGTGGCATCATTGCAGAATGGATTTGATTTGTTGATTGATGAGGTGGAAAACCATTTCCATAAAACCTTAGTAGAGAATATCATTAGTTTGTACAAGGATAAAAAAGTAAATCGAAAGAATGCAACGCTTGTTTTCTCTACACACTATTGCGAGTTGCTGGATTTGTTTAATAGACAGGATAATCTGTGGGTGTGTAGCACAGATGAAAAAAATTGTATCGAGAATATGTATCAGAGCTATGATATCAGATCGGGAATCTTGAAGAGTAAGCAATTTTATAATAACACGTTCCGCACAGCCGTAAATTATGAGGAAATGATGAATTTGAAAAGGAAACTGATGAGATGAAGCTTTTCTTTCTGATATGAAGATTGATGGAATGTCCCTTGCAGCAATTAGTGCGGAAATGAATAAATTATGCGAAAAAAATCGTATAGAAAAATTTGAAGAAGGCATGTATTATATTCCTGAATCCGTGAAGTTCATCCTTTAAGTGAATAATCCGGCTTCCGTGTCCCTCCTGTCCGGGAATTGAAAACCGCAAATCCGTTTTTAAGGAAACCGTCATTCCGGCGGTGGAAACCGTTGCCGTATTTCCTTTAGAATGTATGCATACATCTTTTGATGTAAATACATTTTGAAGGAGGTCATGAGTTTGACCAAATATCGGGAGATTATTAGACTCAACAGTCTGAATCTCAGCCAACAGAACATTGCCGACAGTTGCAATGTATAGACTTCAGTTTCTGCGCTACAGCAGCAATGGTCTCTGGCTGTCCGTTCGGGAACCGTATAAGCACGAGAGGACGGAAATTTTTATATAGCCTTTTGCCCAGTCGCTTACAAAATGAGATTTTCATTTACAAAGAGGGACTCTTGCGTTACAAACGGGACTCTCGCTTTACACTTCACCAGATTTCGAAATTTGCTTATCATTTTGAGTTACTTGTGTTATACTTTTATTCATAGCATGAACCTCCGGAAGTATGATTGTTTCTAACAACTCAATTATACCAAAACCAGATGGTTTCATGCTATATTTATGCCAGTTATTATTGAATTTTCAAGGTGCATAGGCACTTATTCAAGTGCGAAGTTTGAGTTATTAAAAATCAAAACGGAGGATTATAAATTGATAAGAGTAGCATTTGTCTGTTGGGGAAATATCTGCAGATCTACATTGAGTGAGAGCGTGTTCACATATAAGGTAAAAGAACTGGGGCTGGAGGATCAATTTGTAATTGACAGCTTTGCCACCAGTACAGAGGAAATCGGGAACCCTCCTCACAGAGGAACGGTGAATAAACTGAGAGAGGTGGGGATTCCTCTGGTGCCCCATAGAGCGAAGCAGATTTCTTTTGCTGATTATAATGATTTTGATTATTTTATTGGAATGGATGAAATCAACATCAAGTATCTTCACCGCATGCTGCATGGTGATCCGGATGGCAAAGTATACAAATTTCTTTCTTTTGCCGGGTCCGACCGGGATATCGCAGATCCATGGTACACCGGTAATTTTGATGTAACTTATGATGATGTGATGGAGGGATGTCGTGGATTTCTTATGTATTTGCGGGAGAATGGAGAAATCTAAATAAAAAAGCAGAAGAGGAGCCATGAATAATTTCAACGATATTAGGACACTGGCCGGATTAGGACGGGGAGATTTGTCATATTTGGATATTCTAAAAATACTTAGAAAATTTGTATTACTGACAAGCATTATCAGAAATGGGAAGAAAGAAGTTGTCTGTCTGGTTAAAGCTAGTAGCCATGCATTTGGCGTAAGGGCATTCACATTTTGCGGATGCCCTTATTTTTGCTTTGGCAGAAAATGTCCTGCTTCTTGTTTTCCGCCCGTGAATAGTATATAATGTAATTTACATAATATGACGGAGGAACCGCGCATGAAGGAAAGGATTTACAAGAGATTTCAAGAAGTATATGGTGCAGAGGGTGATATCGCCGTTTACTTTGCGCCGGGACGTGTGAATCTGATCGGAGAGCATACGGATTACAATGGAGGACACGTTTTTCCATGTGCCCTGACGATTGGTACATACGGTGCAGTACGCAAGAGAAATGACAATAAGCTTCGTTTCTATTCTATGAATTTCGGACATCTTCCTGTGATCGAGTCGAGTCTGGATGATCTCAAACCCCGTAGGAATGCCGGGTGGACCAATTATCCCAAGGGTGTGATGTGGGCTTTGCGTGAGAAGGGTTATGAGCTTCCCTGTGGCATTGATCTGATGCTGTTTGGCAACATTCCAAATGGTTCCGGTCTTTCGTCTTCTGCCTCGGTGGAGATTCTGACCGGCTATATTCTCAACGATCTGTTTCAATTAGGGATTTCCAATCAGGATCTGGCGCTTTTGGGACAGTTTTCGGAGAATCATTTCAATGGCGTGAACTGTGGCATTATGGATCAGTTTGCCATTGCCATGGGTCGGAAAGATCATGCAATCTTTCTGGATACGGCAGATCTTTCTTATGAGTATGCGCCAATTAAGCTGGACGGAGCAAAGATCGTGATCTCCTGCAGCAATAAACGGCGTGGTCTGGGAGATTCCAAGTATAATGAACGCCGTGCGGAGTGTGAGAAGGCGTTGGAGGAGATTCGGAAGGTACGACAGGTGGACAGCCTTGGGGCTCTTACGGAGGAGCAGTTTGAGGAAGTCCGGGATGCTGTGAAGGATCCGGTCCGGCGGAGACGGGCAAAGCATGCGGTATATGAGAACCAGCGTACCGTGAAGGCGGTCGAGGCATTGAAGGCAAATGATATTGCGCTGTTTGGCAGACTTATGAATGAATCCCATATTTCCCTCCGGGATGATTACGAGGTGACGGGCAGGGAGCTGGACACTCTGGTAGAAGAGGCCTGGAAGGTAAAGGGCGTTCTTGGCTCCCGTATGACAGGAGCAGGATTTGGCGGCTGTACCGTGAGTATTGTAAAGGATGATGCGGTGGACACGTTCATTGAACAGGTGGGCAGGGCATACCGGTCAGCAATCGGTTATAAAGCTGATTTCTATGTGGTAAAGATTGGCGATGGCCCGGCAAAGCTATAGCCGGTTTTATAAAGTATAAGCATTATGAAATAAAATTAATTGCACCTAAGGAGAAAGAGACAAAATACGAAGGGGGTGTGTGGTATGGAAAACAATACAAAAAGCACGACAGACAGTGGCTTTGAAATGCATAAGGAGCAGTTTGCGCGTCTCGCAGGAATGTCTGAGTGCGGTATGATGATCGCCAAAATGCAGGCTGAGCCGGAGATTATGTATGCTAATGATGGATTTTACAAAATGTTTCAGTATACCCCGGAGGAGTTTCGGAAATGTTTTGAAAACAGAGTCATGGGACCGGCTCTTCCAGAGGAAAAGCAGAGAATGAAGGCATTGATGGCACGTCAGGTCAGCATGGGGGGGAGCATTCATCTGGAATTCCGGGCCAAACGCAAGGATGATTCCATTATATGGATCTCATTCCGGGCCAAGAGAGAGGCAAAACCGGGGAGTATGATCTATTACTGCTCGTGTCTGGATATATCCGGTTCGAAACGTCATTTACAGGACGTTTATAATGCGAAACGGGAGCTGGATCTGATCGCCAACAGTATTCCGGGCGGCGTGATCAAGGTCCGGTTAAATGATTTCAAGATCATGTATGCCAATGACGGATTTTTCCGTTTGGCGGGTTACAGCCGGTCGGAGTATAGTATGCAGTTTCACAATGATACGTCGGAGCTGGTGTATCCGGAGGATATGGATATGGTGAGCAGGGTGATACGACAGGCTATTGAAAACAGAGGTCCCCTTGCCATGGAGTATCGCATCATGGCCAAAAGCGGAGAAATCCGCTGGTCGTATATCAACGGTACCCGGATTGATGATGACAATGGTCAGCCGGTATATTTGTGCGTGATCGTGGATATTACTGCCAGAAAGCAGGCAGAGGCAGAACTGGCAGATAATAATCATCGTTCCAATGTTATTACAAAGATGTTGAGGGAAACCATCTGGACCTATGATCTGGATGCGCATGTTCTTCACCGGGACGGAGATCTGGGAGGGACTTACTCGCCGGAGACGATTCTGGAGGGACAGTTTACTGATGAAAATATTCGTGCGATCATCCATCCGGACGACGTAGAAAAGTTTATACAGATGCGGAATTCCTGGGATGCCGATGCCGGTATGCATCAGGACATTTTTCGTGTGATCAATGGCAACGGAGCATATCAAAGAATGCAGATCAGTACCAGCACGGAGAAAAAGAAGGATGGAGAGGGAAGCGTTGTTTATGGTCTGACCCGGCTTCTTTTGGATAATGAGCAGAATGCAGTGAAAGCCGAACAGGTCAAAAATTCCGAGCTGGAGATTACGCAGCTCGCGGGTAAGCTGAAAAAGATCGCGGCTTCGGCAAGGGCCAAGACAGAGGATACCATTACGGGACTTCTTCCGTATGCTTCCTTTTTAAGAAAGGCGGAGAAGATTCTGGAATCCCGCAGGGAAGATTCCCATTATGCGCTGATCTGTGCGGATATCAATGAATTCCAGAGTTTCAGCCATCATTATGGCTTTTATGTAAGCAACCGTATCCTCAAAGCATTTTCTGATGTGTTGTTAAATCATTTGACAAAGGACGGAATGTGTGCGAGAGTAGACGGGGACTATTTTGTCGTATTGTTCCAGTATGGTACACATAAGGAGCTGGTCAATGCCATGTCTGCTGTGGTACGTCATCAGCAGGCGGTTGAGGCGGAGGAGGACAATATTGACTTTGGTTCTACTGTAGGTGTATATCTGATCCAGCAGGAGGATCAGGAGCTTCTGGAGATGCTGGAAAAGGCTGATCTCGCCCGGAGAAGTATTAAAGGACTTCGGGGCAATCATTATGCGATCTACACAGAGGATATGGAGGAGCAGCTTTCCAGAGAGGATGAAGTGGTAGGTGAGATCCGCCGTGCCATGGACGAGCATAGCGTGGAGATCAGTTATCTGCCAAGGATCAGGGGTGATAAGGATCATGTGATCGGATGTAAAGCGATTCCGAGAATTCTGATGAAGGATGGCCAGTATTTTGAGTATACACAGATCATGCATCTGATGGAGCGAGGGGCTCAGTTGGAGGAATTCAGCTTCTATCTGCTGCAGGAGGTGGCTGATAACATTGGTGCCTGGAAGGCGAAGGGCAATCAAGTCATTCCGGTTTCGCTGGAAATGACAGCAAGCCAGTTGTCCACCAGACATGCCGTGGAGCGTATACACAACATTGTTGTGGAGCAAAATAAGCTTGAACCGGTGGATTTCATTTTTGAGATTCCGGAGCGTTTCTTTGCAGATGCCACGACGGCATTTGAGGTGGCAATACGCAATCTGACCAATCTGGGATATCAGGTGGTGATCAGCCGTTTTGGTGCAGATCACACGGCGGTTAATTCCATGCGTCGTCTGCCGGTGACGGGCATTAAGTTCCACGGGGAATATTTCAGCGAGCATATGATCAATGAAAAGGATACCGTGATCTTCCGCAAGACGGTGGAGATGGCAAAGGAGATGGGACTGACCGTTACCTGTGGAGGAATCCACACCCGGCTTCAGGAGGAGTATGCAAAAAAGATTGGATGCGATGTGTTTGAGGGCGTCATATATTATGGAGCTATGAAAAACGTTGTATTTGAAAAATGCTTTTTGAGCGAATAAATCATAAAGGAGAAAAGACATGTTAGACTTGAAATTTGTCAGAGAAAATCCTGACATCGTAAAACAGAACATCAAAAATAAGTTTCAGGACGAGAAGCTTCCGTTGGTGGATGAGGTGATCGCACTGGACGCAGAGGCAAGAAAGACACAGCAGGAGGCTGATGAGCTTCGTGCCCGCCGCAAAAAGATATCCAAAGAGATCGGTGGTCTGATGGCGCAGGGTAAAAAGGATGAGGCAGAGCAGAGAAAGGCAGAGGTAGCCGAGATCGCCCCTCGTCTGGAGGAGCTGCAGGCAAAGGAACCGGAGCTTGCGGAAAAGATCCAGAAGATCATGATGGTCATTCCAAACATTATCGATCCAAGCGTGCCGATCGGTAAGGATGACAGTGAAAATGTCGAGATTGAAAAGTTTGGTGATCCGGTAGTGCCTGATTTTGAAGTACCGTATCATACAGAGATCATGGAGCGATTTGATGGAATCGATCTGGATGCTGCCGGCAAGGTAGCCGGAAATGGTTTCTATTATCTGATGGGGGACATTGCCAGACTTCATTCTGCAGTGATTTCTTATGCGAGAGATTTCATGATCGACCGTGGATTTACCTACTGTGTACCTCCGTTTATGATTCGAAGCAATGTAGTAACAGGCGTTATGAGCTTTGCCGAGATGGATGCCATGATGTACAAGATTGAAGGCGAGGATCTGTATCTGATCGGTACCAGTGAGCATTCTATGATCGGTAAATTTATTGATACGATCCTTGAGGAGAAGTCACTTCCGCGTACCCTTACAAGCTACTCTCCATGCTTCCGTAAGGAAAAGGGAGCTCATGGTATTGAGGAGAGAGGTGTTTACCGTATCCACCAGTTCGAAAAGCAGGAAATGATCGTTGTCTGCAAGCCGGAGGAGAGCAAGGCGTGGTTTGACAAGCTGTGGCAGAATACCGTGGATCTGTTCCGTACACTGGATATTCCGGTTCGTACACTGGAGTGCTGTTCCGGTGATCTGGCAGATCTGAAGGTGAAATCTATTGATGTTGAGGCATGGTCTCCACGTCAGAAGAAATACTTTGAGGTCGGAAGCTGTTCCAATCTCGGAGATGCACAGGCGCGCCGCTTAAAGATCCGCGTGAAGGGCGAGGATGGCAATAAATATTTTGCACATACACTCAACAATACTGTAGTTGCACCGCCTCGTATGCTGATCGCGTTCCTGGAGAATAATCTGCAGGAGGACGGCAGTGTAAGAATTCCGGAAGCTCTGAGACCATATATGGGTGGAATGGAAGCCATTACGGTAAAGAAATAATCCGAATGATTTTTGATGTGGTTCTGAGAAATCACACCATCGTAAAATACAGCAAATAACAAAACCGGTACAGACGGCAGATGTATCACCAAACATCTGTTGTCTGTACCGGTTTTTTCTTTAGTGTATAGGAAAATGCTCGTAGCGTAGAGTGAGCAAGGGCAAAACGCTGGTTTTGCCCTTTTTTATTTCGTTTGATCCGGAGTTTCAGACCGGTTGGTGTCCTCCTCATCTTCCTCCCTGCGATGGAACAAAGGAAAAAGAAAGCTTCCGAGAATCGTAAAGATAATGTAGCAGGTGGCAGCAATAATGACAATTTGTTTGAACCATTTCAGATGAACGGTTGTAATATGATACTCTTTTGTGAGATTGTGCATTACCTTTGCCTGAATCTTTTCCTTCGGAATCGGTCCGATATCACGGCTGTCTGTGGAATGATTTCGGTTATCGCCCATCACGAAATACTCGTCATCCGAGAGGGTGATAGTCATATCCTCCGTATTCATGGGTTCTGCGATGTAATCTTCCTTCAATTTTTTTCCGTTGACATAGACCTGGTTATCCAGGATCTTTATTTCGTCTCCGGGTAGTCCGATGCAGCGCTTGACGATACGCTCAGAGAGAACATCACTGTATATGATCAGAATATCTCCCTGCTTAATGTCTGCTTTTTGATCCCCCACCAGCAGATCACCGTCTGCATATGTATGGTCCATGCTGCGACCGTCCACGGTAAAAAGAGGCATCTGCCGGATAAAAATGATCAGAGCGATCACAGCCAGCAGAAAAATAAATTGAAGTGTATCCGCAAGAGAAAAACGTTTCTCTTTTTTGTTTTTATTGTCGGTTTCCGCAGAGGAAAGCTCCTCTCCGGAAATGTTATCTGGTTCGTTCATGCTTGTTTGATCCTTTCGTTGATAATGCATTCATCTTATCACATCCCTTTCGTAATGTAAAATAAGACCGGGGTTCCGGTTCAAAGTTCAGAGAAATATTAGAAATCGTTTAGAAAAATCAAAAGCATTCCCAGACATCTCCCATTAAACTTATAAGTAACTCAAGCAAAAATAGGAGATGAATAAAATGAAAAGGCTGCACAGGAGAAGAAAAAGAAAATGGCTCCTGGGAATCATTCTGGTTCTGGTGGGGGTACGTTTTTTGACGACAAATTTTTATATGGGGAATATATCCCGGAGCATAGATCAGTTTCGTCAGAGCCTGTCGTCTCTGGGACAGGATGATTTCTGGAAAGATAAAGAAGGGCAATACCCGGAGCAGTTGATCGAACTGGCCAAAAAGAATCCGGAGACGAGACAGTTTGTGAAAGATTATCCCAAACAGGCAGGAAAAGCACAGAAGATTCGGCTGACTTCCTCTGATCTGACGGGCAATCAGGAAAGTGGTGTGCCCTTGTTTCTGCAGTGGGATGAGAGATGGGGATACCGGAAATACGGCAATGATTTTATGGCATTGACGGGGTGTGGTCCCACCTGTCTTGCGATGGTGGCATGTCATACCTTTCAGAATGACAAATGGAACCCATGGAAGGTGGCAAAACTGGCGCAAAAGAATGGATTTTATGTAAAAGGACAAGGATCGGCATGGTCTTTGATGACAGACGGGGCGGCACTGCTGGGACTTAGCGGGACAGAAATGTCCTGCGATGAGGATGTGATCCGGCGGACCCTTCAGGAGGGGCATGTGATCATTTGTGCCATGCGGCCGGGAGATTTTACCACAGCAGGACATTTTCTGGTTCTGTCGGGAATGAAAGATGACCAGCAGGTGATCATCAATGATCCAAACAGCCGTAAGAACAGCGAAAAAGCATGGAGGCTGTCGCGGGTGGTGCCGCAGATCAAAAATTTGTGGAAATATTAAAAATGGTATTGACTTATATTTTACAATATGCTAAAATATTTTTTGGTTTGTAAATCAAGCAAGCCATACTGCCGTAGACAGTAGGTGCCGATAGTTCGGCGTAAGGAGACCGCCTACCGAGGAAGGATGTAATTATTTTGATGATTTCACCTCTCTGTGTTTACGCAGGGAGGTTTTTTATTTTGAAGTAAGACTTCCCAGGCAGGAAAAAATATGGGACTGCCCAGGAAAGGAGATATCTTATGGCAAAGGTTGAATTAAAACAGCCAATCGTTGATGAAATCAAGGCGAAGATTGACGGTGCTGCTACTGTAGTACTTGTTGATTATCGTGGACTGACTGTAGAACAGGACACAAAACTTCGTAAGGGATTGAGAGAGGCAGGATGCGAGTACAAGGTATACAAGAATACATTCATGAAGCGTGCATTCGAGGGTACTGATTTCGCACAGTTAGATGATCTTTTAGATGGACCATCTGCCATCGCAATTTCTAAGGAAGATGCAACAGCACCTATCCGCGTTCTGAATAACGTTGCGAAAGAGGCTGAGGCTTTGGAATTCAAGGGAGCTGTCGTTGAGGGAACATTCTATGATGTTGACGGTGTTAAGTCACTGGCAAGCATTCCATCAAGAGACGAGCTTATTTCCAAGCTGCTTGGTTCTTTGCAGTCACCTATTACCAATCTTGCTCGTGTGCTTAATCAGATCGCAGAGCAGGGCGAGGGTGCAGCAGAGGCTTAAATTTTATTAAGAAAACAAAAACGAAAAGAAAATAATACGGAGGTTATAGAAATGACTACACAGGAATTTATTGATGCTATTAAGGGCATGACAGTGTTAGAGCTGAACGATTTAGTTAAGGCATGTGAGGAAGAGTTTGGTGTATCTGCAGCAGCAGGCGTTGTTGTAGCAGCAGCAGGCGGAGATGCAGCAGGCGCAGCAGAGAAGGACGAGTTCGATGTTGAGCTTACAGAAGTTGGTGCAAACAAGGTTAAGGTTATCAAGGTTGTTCGTGAGGTAACAGGTCTTGGACTTAAGGAAGCTAAGGAAGTTGTAGATGGCGCTCCTAAGGTTCTTAAAGAGGGTGCTTCTAAGGACGAGGCTAACGAGATCAAAGAGAAGCTCGAGGCTGAGGGTGCTAAGGTTACACTTAAGTAATTTAACCTTAAATAAAAATGACATATTATGTCCAATGACATGATATGTCGTGAAAATATGCTGGCAGAGATTTCAGAGATGAAATTTCTGTCAGCTTTTGTTTGCTTGTAAACATTGCCGGAATGAAAGGTGAGGAAGTTATGGCAAAGAAAATGACAGAAGGCAGACCGCTGTCTTTGATAATGGGATTTGCAGTACCCCTTCTGGTGGGAAATATACTGCAGCAGACATATAATATTATTGATGCGGCAATTGTCGGGAGAGCACTGGGGGCCAATGCTCTGGCGAGTGTAGGTGCATCAAGCAGTGTCCAGTTTCTGGTACTTGGATTTTGTATTGGGATTGCCTGTGGCTTTGGCGTACCCATTGCAAAAAGTTTCGGGGCAGGGAATCTGCCGGAAATGCGAAACCACATTTTTCATGCGATGTTTTTAACAGGGGTTTTTGCGGTTGTATTGACGGCGGTCTGTGCACTTTTCTGTCCGCAGATCCTGCATATGCTGTCAACTCCGGATAAGATATATCCGGGGGCATATCATTACCTGCTCATTCTCTTTTTGGGAATTCCATTCACCCTGTTATATAATCTGATGTCCAGTATTCTCCGGTCGGTAGGTGACAGCAGGACGCCGTTTGTTTTTCTGGCGATTTCCACGGTACTGAATATCGTATTGGATCTGGTATGTATTCTGGTATTTCACTGGGGATGTGCCGGAGCGGCAGCAGCCACGATCACGGCACAGGCGATCAGTGGAATTCTGTGCTGTATTTATATCTGGACGAAGGTGCCGCTTTTACGGCTTTCCCGTTCCGATTGCCGGCTTCACAGCCGGGGAGTACGGATTATGACGACGATGGGAGTGCCGATGGGACTTCAGTATTCCATCACTGCCATCGGAAGTATGGTTATGCAGTACGCCAATAACAGTCTGGACAGTGTCGTCTATGTTTCTGCCTTTACGGCGGCACTGCGTCTGAAGCAGTTTTTTATGTGTCCATTTGATGCCATTGCAACCGGTGTGTCCGTTTTTTGCAGCCAGAATCTGGGAGCAGGCAAAAAGAAACGTATCGTCAAGGGACTTTTTCAGGGAATGGCAGTCGCTGTGGGTTATGGTCTTTGTGCCGGTATTATGTTGATATTCTTCGGACGTATCCTCTGTCAGATCTTTATCAGCGGGAAAGAAGTGGAAGTGCTGGATGCGGCGGCAAAATATATGTTCTGTCAGGGATTTTTCTTCTGGAGTCTTGGCATTTTAAACACATGCCGTATGACCACGCAGGGACTTGGTTATTCCGGCAGGGCTGTGTTTTCCGGTGTCACAGAGATGGTGGCAAGGATCGTGGTCAGCCTGATCTTTGTACCCGTTTATGGTTATACGGCAATCTGCTTTGGTGACCAGACAGCATGGATTTCCGCCTGCATTTATATTCTGCCAACCTGTCTGATCTGTATGAAAAAAGTCGGAGCCGATTTCCGGCTCCGGAAAACAGCCTGAATTTTCATCGGATATACCCGATAAAATATGGTACCGGGTGCTGTATGTTAAAAGCGGAACGGTGGGAAAAATGGCCCGCGTATGGGACGACGGCGACAAGGAGGCGGTCCAGGCTGAGGTCTTGGAGGCTCCGGAGGAGAACAGTGCGGCGGACCGGGTTGAGGTCTTGGAGGTTCCGGCGGTTTCGGGCGGGGACAGTGTGGTGGCCCTGGTGCTGGTCCCGGCGGTTTCGGGCGGGGACAGGGTGATGGTCCTGGCTTTTGTGGCATACAAAACGGACAGCATGGAAAACAGGGTGGCGGGCATGGCTTTGGCTGAGGCTTTGGAGGCTTCGGCGGAGGTGCCGGCTTATGCTTATGACCGCAGAAGGTATCCAGCATAGAGTTTACATCTTCCCAGCAGTGCTTCAGATGGATGACCTTGCGGTTTAGCCGGAAATTATATTGTGTTTTCCGGGCGATACTTCGACGGATCGACATGCGATGGCCTCCCTTCTCACAGACTTCTTTCAGGGTATTCGGATTATTTTATGCGAAATTGCTCAAAATGTGCATAAAAGTTCGTTTGCCTATAAAGAACAGGACAGAAACAGTCGATATTTTTAATAGAAAACCATATGTTTTAAGCAGATATGTTCGCAACAGGAAAAAGGAGGTTCGGGAACATGAGTATATCATCAATTAACGGAGTAAACGGATATACAGCAGTAAAGACCGCAGAGACAGAGAAGGCATCAAAGGCGGCAGAGACAACAGAGAAGCAGGTCAGGGACGACGGAGTTGTATTCGAGAAAAGCAATGAGACAAAGAAGGACAGCGCCAATCAGATTTATAATAAGGACAACGTGATCGCAAAGCTCAAGGCAGACCAGCAGAGCCGTCTGGACAGCATGAACAGTCTGGTACAGAAGCTTTTGGGCAAGCAGGCAGAGAAGTTTGATCTGGCCAATGGTTCCAATCTGGCAGAAACATTCCGTCAGGTAGCAGGCAAGGTGGATCAGCAGACCATCGACGAGGCAAAGGCATCTGTTGCAGAGGATGGTTACTGGGGTGTCAATCAGACATCGGATCGTCTGGTCAGCATGGCAATCGCTCTTGCCGGTGGAGATACGGACAAGGCAGATACCATGATGGCAGCCATCGAGAAGGGTTATAAGCAGGCAACCAAGGCGTGGGGAGAGGATCTTCCACAGATCTGTCAGGACACCATGGATGCCACCCGTCAGAAGATGGATGACTGGAAGAATGGTGTAACTACAGCAGAGGATTATTCTAAGTATCTTAGTTGATTTATCTTGAGTTTTAACAATATAATTCAACCTAATAGTCCATTAAAACAAATGTCTTAGGACAGAGCTTCATAAGGACGGGACACTACGGATCATATGCGGTGTCCCGTCTTGTGGTATATAAAGAGGTGATCAAGTGAAAAGAATAATTAAATTAATAACTTGGTATGCGGTTATGTGCTTAAGTGGGGGAGCAGGAGCCGTAGGGATTGTATGTCTGAAAGGGAAAGATCGCATTAATTTTTTATCACCGATTAGGGAAAAGCAGAAATTATTTTATATAGTGTCCTACAGTTGATTTTAGTGGTTATTACGCTGGATGGAGTTTTTAATAGAAACATCAATGAAATAGTGTCTATGTTAGTACTTTCTATATGCTTGTATTTCAGTATGGTGTGGATAGGAAATATACATAAATTTTTAAAGGACATGGGATAGAGCTAATGTTACAAAGGCAAAAGAGACAGGCGGGCTGATCGTTGATCGTCGAGAGGATGTGCAAAGGATAACGGGAATTTAATATCATATTAGAAAATAATGGTATATTGGCGAATTGAACTAAGCTGACCGATAGAAATGTAACATAACAGGAAGAAATGATGAAATTAAGTTGGAAAAAATGTGATTATTGGAATAAATTAAACGAGATAATAACTGAAAAACTCATAATCTTGTTTTCCACAAAGCAATATTGTGATGAAAACATGGAGGCGAAGGTAAAATATACACTACATGTATTTCTTAATGAAACACAAAAGATGATATTGTTAGTGATATGCTTTTTTTATGAAAAAAGATTGTTAGAGCTGGGTGTCTTGTTTTGTACTATTGCGCTTTTTCGTTCTTATGTTGGAGGGGTGCATTGTAATACGGTAGGGGGATGTTTTTTGATGTCATTGTTTTCATTTCATGCAATGATCGGTCTGGCAAATGTCATTTCATATAATTGTGATATACAGAATCTGATTTGTGTTTTTGCAATCGTGGTGATTTGGCGGGGAGCACCAATACAATCGGTACAACGACCTGTTTACAATCGTGAAAAAAGATTACAGTTTAAAGCCCAGGCGATTACAGTTATTTGTAGTATTATAATGATCACAGCATATATACCGGTCTATTACAGAAAGCTGATCATCAGTGCGGTATTTTATCAGACGTTAGAAGCGATGGTGGTGCTTATGGTGCGGCGTTTCAGAAAAAAACAGCTTCAGGCTACACCTCAATAAAGAATATCATTTGATATTGATTGTCGTATTTTATGCATGAAGCACCGATATCTCCCTTGGCTTTTGTGATGTTTTTTAATAAATAATATAGTCCGTAGCCATGCTTGCGAGGAGAGACGTCAGAGTTTTTTGTACTGTATCCGCTCTGGAAAAATTGAGATATTTTATTAGGGGAATAATAAATGGTGGAAGGATTGCGGATTTCAAATCGAGTTTTTCCATTGGAAGAAGAGAGATAAATAAATATGGAATCGTTTTTCTGACATGCATCGATTGCATTGTTTACGAGAATACAAACGTAATCAGTAAGCAGGTATTCGGGAAGGGTGCTTTTCAGGACAGTGGAATATATATTAAATAAAATGGATATGCCTTTTTGTTCAGCCGAGGAAAAGAGACTGTATAACGCAGCTGCTAATAAGGGCATATTTATTTGTATTAAAGGATAGTTATTTAAGTGGGAGGAATATTGCAGTGTGTATTGCTCCAGAGCATGACAAAGGGAATTGTAATCCGGACAAGACAGAGGGAGCGCACGCAGTGATTGCAGGTGGTTTGAATATTCATGCTGGCTGGCGCGAATATCATCCACGAGTGTTTCGTAAATTGGCAGTTTTTGCATATAGGACAATAACTCTCGCTGTTGATAAAACATTTTTTGATCATAATAGATAATACAGATATTCGCTGCGGCGAGTAATGTAATTGACACAAATACAAAGATATACTTGGAGTAGAGATTTTGAAGATTTAATTTTCCCATTAAAAGAAAAGAAAGTAAAATAACATAAGTATCTGTGTAAATGCAGCGCAGTGGTAAAGAAGAATTGATTAAGAGATTATATATATTATGCACAGGAAAAATACGACAGATTAAGAAAATCAGGATAAAAGTGCAGAAATTCAGCATAATATATTCATAACCGGGAAATAGGCTTAAAGAAAAAAGCATAAAAAGACACATAACAATCAATTGGCATAAAAGTGTGGTTCCAAAGGACAAAATAAAAAGAAAAAAACGATTCAGCATTGTGTCAGAGTATCGGTATAATATGTAAGTAAAGAAAATAACCTGTCCTGTGATTAATAATAAAATATTGTATTTTTCAGGAATAATACATCCTGCGAGAATCGAAGAAACAACAAAGGCGATGTCCGTTTTCAGCAGATGCTCTTTTGTTTCGGTAAATGCTCTGGAAACAAAAAAGATACATAAAAATTCAATAGTAATATTAATAACAGATTCAACAATGTTCATGATAGTTCTCCATTAATGTAGTGCTGCAGTTTATTTTCAAAAGCATCCTTATAAACCTTTCCTACGGGAATACGTTCTGTGTCAAGAATTGCATATCGTGTTGTTCGATCATAGGATTGTACGTAAAAAGGATTTATTAAAAATCTTCGGTGGCATCGTAGCAATGTACCGGCTGTCATGTCAGTTAATTCATCCATGGAATAGGATCTCGATGTAATGCAGGCGTCTTTCATATGCACAATGACATGATGATTTGATGCCTGGATATACAAAACGTCTGACAGACACACGTGATATAGAATCTGCGAACAGTCTTTTATCGAAAGGGTGAATGCGTTTAGATAACCGGTTATCAGCATTTGTTGAAGCTGCCGTAAAATATCCTTGATCGTATAAGGCTTTTCGATATAATTATAGCAGTGAAAATGAGATAATGCAAAATAATTGTGATCAGGAACAGATGTAAGAAAAAGTAAAGGCGTTGTGTAATAATCGGAATGACGGCGTATCTCTTCGGCAAGCTGAAAGCCCTCCTTGCAGGAGTCTTCCGGAGACAGCATAACATCAAGAAGAAATAGGGAATAGAAATTGTTGGAAGAAAGAGATTGCCCGATCATATCTAAAGCAGTCTGGTAATTTTGGGCACAATCAATGATCCAGGAGGGATAAGAGGTGTGGATGCCTTGTGAAAGAGCGTGTATTTGAACCATATCATCCTCAACAATCAGTATTCTCTGCATAATAATCCTCATTTCTGAACAGCATGTTGTAATCTATATTATACAGAGTAGCACTGGTTTTTTTATTCGTCAATCTACATTTTGAATATTCACGCCGTTATACACACCGTTCACGCCAAATACTGTTAAAAGACTTGAAAAAATTTATAAAATATTATATTAAGTACAGTGAAGTTTTTTAATCAGAGATCATAGTAAATAATGAGATGATGTGAAAGGACATCAGACCATTCCAAAGGAGGTACCGATGAAAGAATTAAAAAAGGGAATTAATGAAGTATTAGCACAAACAGCAGTGGATATTACTGAACTAACAGGATGTTTTATGCTTTGGGGAGAAGTGGAATTACCGGAATGCTTAAGGGTAGAAGAAAAGAAAATGGTTATGAATTGCGAGGATTGTAATGTAAGAAAGTAGAGGCCAATATGGGTGGGAGATTTTAGAAACTGAGGAGAGTTTAAGAAAAAATATGGATCGAGACTATTACAAAAAATCAGCCTTTGATATAGCCAGGCATGCGTATAAAACAGTTCCTTTGTATTATCAATTGGCTGAAAAGAAAAAGATTGATATTGATAATGTCAGTTTTGATGATTTACCAATTGTTGATAAAAAAGCATACATAGAGTCAGGAATGGCTTGTATATCCTCAAAATATATATCGGACTATCTTGCGAATAAATTGATTTGGACAAGAACATCAGGTTCTACTGGAAAATATACAGAGGTATATTGGAATAAAGAACAGGAAAATCTGTCACTTTTGGAATTATGGATGCTTCGAAAAAGATATTACAATATTTTACCAAGAAACAGATTGTGTTATTTTTATCCATCAGATGAACACATAGATGATATTGTAAAAAAAAGATATTTGCGTGCATATCCGAGAATATCAATATTGGATGATAGGAAAGAACAGATATATGAGGATATTTTAAGTTATGATCCAGAATGGATGATAGTACAGCCGTCGATTGCATTGTTACTTGTTGATTTAGCGAAAAAATATAACAGAACACCTGAAAATCTCCGGTATATTGAGTTTACTGGAGAATATTTAGAACCAAAAGTAAGAAGGCGTGTTGAAACAGTATTTGATTGTCGGACAGCAAATCAATATGGAACAAAGGAAGTTAATTCTATAGCATATGAATGTCCTGAAGGAAATTTACATATTTTGTCACAGAATGTTTATGTAGAAAATATACCGGGAAATTATGGCGATGAAATCTGCGTAACAACACTTAAAAATCGTGTAATGCCTTTAGTTAGATTTAATGTCGAGGACAGAGGGAAAATTAAAAGAAATATTCACTGTGCTTGCGGGCAATGTGGAGATGTATTATCTTTGGAGGCAGGAAGACATAATAGCTGGATTCATTTTGGACAAAAAGAAAAACTACATCCATATATTCTAATACAGATTATAAATGAGATTAACAATAAATTGCGGGGAGCAATTATACAGTGTCAAATTATTCAAGAAGCTTACGAGGTATTTTTAATCGAGATTGTGTTAGATGAACAAGATAGCTACGGTTTTATTTGTGAAGAAATAAACAAAAAATTTAGGGAAAAATTAGGTGATGTTCAAATAAACATTGAACAAAAGAATACTATAATGCCAAATCCAATAACAGGAAAACTGGCTAGCTTTGTGTGGAAAGGAGATTTAAATGATGATCTCTTGGAAGGAAGTTCAAACGTTAATTAAGAGCGAATTGAAAGAAATGGGAAAAGAAATAGATGTATGCAAAGAGAGTCGTTTGATAGAGGATCTAGAACTTGATTCAATCGCTTTGATGGATTTGTTTTGCAAAATAGAGGAGCAGTTTGGGGTAGACTTTACCGATTTGGAAGATTTCGGAAATCGATTTAATGTTTGTGTATCACTTTGGGAGGGAATAAATGAACTGGTTGAAAAAAAACATTTTGAAGATACAAAATTGTAATAAAGAAATTCGAAAAAATGAAACATATATACAGCTTCCTCTCGATCCAAATGTTGAATCAACAACGTATTTGTTTTATAGTACAAGATTAGCAATTTTGCAGGCAACAGAAAACTACAAGGAATGGTTAAAACAGTATATGATTCATATAGCCGTAATATATAATAAATCGTATACTAATTTTTATTATTTTGATGAAAAATTTGAAGATTCTATGTATATAAATGGGAAATTGTATAGGGAATTGCCCAATAATATTGTTAAATATATTAAGGAACAAATACGAGGTGGTTTATATGTTAATATTCATTTAGATGATTATTATTTGTCAGAAAAAGACAGGTATGAGAAAAGTCATTTTGTACATGAAAATTTAATTTATGGTTTTGATGATAATAAAAAAAGTTTTATGGCATTTGGATTTGCAAAAAGACAGAAGACCACCTGCTTTTATATAACATATGATGAGTTAAAAAAATCATATAAAAATGGGCGTATTTTTTATCGTCACGGAGCAAAATATTTAGAACAGCCAGGTTACTATCCGTTTTCGTTATATTGTGCAAAACAAAGAGAAAAGATGGAATTCACAATAGAACTTTTTTTAGAAAAATTAAATGAGTTTCTACATCCCAAAAAGACAGAACAGGTTGAGGGGGATATTCACATTTATGGAAGCAATATATATGAAAAAATATGTAGGGAATTGACAGATTCTACAGATGAACTAAAAACGGTAGATCTTCGCACCTTTCATTTACTTTATGAACAAAAAATAGTGATAAGGGATCGAATATCCTTTATCATGCATAAATATCACCTTAATGAATTATTAAAAGTAAAAGAGGATTATGAACAAATTGTAGATAGATTTAGAGATATCCGTCTTGTATATTTAAAACAGTTGTATCAAGAAGATGGATATGAGGTAGGAGAAATACAAAGAGTATATTCAAAGGAGGTAAATAATCGTATTGGGAACATGGTTAAAAATGCACAAAAGGAGGAGCGGAAAGTTTTATTAAATTTAGAGGAATTATTGCAAATGATAATTAAAAATAATATTACATATTCAGTTGATGCAAAAGGAGGAAATCAATGAAGAAGAACTTTATTAAGGGAATATCAATTGCGTTATCAATGGTTGTTGCAATGGTTTCCTGTACTCAGGAAATAAAAACAGCAAAGGGATTTGTCGGTGGCTTGTTTTCAGGTAATACATATCAGATTCGTGTAGATGATCAAGGAGAAAGGGAGGGATATATTGTAACGACAAAAAGTCAGAAAGCGTATGAAGGAATAAAGAAAAATCTTCAAAACGAAAAATTAGAAAGCGAGATGTATAAGCAAGAGTCTATTTTTGAAAATGAAAAAATTCTTGTTATGAATCTTACAAAGGAAGAAGCAGAACAAATTGATCAAATGAAGGATGTTGAAACTGTTGAAAAAGATGTGCAGGTTACGGCAAATGAGGTAGTTCCGGTTAATAAGGAAGAGGTTGACCGAGTGGTAAAGGAGAAACGGGAATTTCAGCTTGATCAGTGGAATTTAAAGGCGATTGATTGTGTGGAAAAGGAGATCGATTGTGGAACCCAAGATAAGGAGGAGACATCTCGGGAAAAGGTTAAAGTGGCTGTTTTAGATTCTGGAGTTAGTTATAATGAAGGGATTGATGTGTGTCAGAGGGTTAATTTAGTAAATGAGAGTAATATAAATCCTTGCTTTGAGGATGCAACAGGACATGGAACTGGAATTGCAGGAATGATTGTGGGCAACAAAGAAAAAGGGGGGCTTGATGGAGTATCAAACGATATTGCATTGTATTCGGTACAGGTTTTAGATCAAAATAATGTTGCTCCTGTTAGTCGGATTGTAGAAGGGATTTATTGGTGTATTAATAATGGGATAGATGTTATTAATCTGAGTTTAGGATGTAAATATGATACTGAAATTCTATCAACTGCAGTTCGGGATGCTATAAATGCAGGCATTATTTTAGTTGCTGCTGCGGGCAATGCCGGTGAGGACAATGGACAATTAGAGTATCCGGCTGCCTATAATGAGGTTGTAGCAGTCGGATCTAGTGATGAACATAATCACGTTTCGACTTTTACCTCTGGAAAGAATCGGATTGATGTGATGGCACTAGGAGAAAAGACATGGACTTATAGTATGTTAGGCGGCTATATGGCAGTTGATGGCACAAGTATCGCAACCGCCCAGGTTACAGGAGCTGTTGCCAGAGTTTTACAGGTAAAAAAAGATGCGGATGCAGCATATATCCGAAAGCTGTTGAGGGTAAGTACTACACGGGAAGATGAGTCACAAAAAGTTGGTGTATTGAGTGTAAAGAATATGCTTCAAATAACCGAAACAAATAGTAATATCAATGTGGATATTGATGCAAGAAATATAAAAAAAGATGTTCATTACGATGTTGATAATATTGTGTCGGGGTGCTGGGGAAAAGGAACCCATGA
>ERZ772897.61-NODE-61-length-116123-cov-7.028251_pt1 | contig 116123 bp, 118 predicted proteins | sample MGYA00512125_ERZ772897 | MGnify/ENA primary metagenome ERZ772897 (study PRJEB29015, sample SAMEA2737660) | human gut metagenome | biome: human gut; feature: human-associated habitat; material: faeces | place: China | collected 2012 ... | reverse complement strand
AGATGAACTTGAAAAAAACAAGGATTCCATGAACGAACTTGAGGGGATCGGAAAAAATTTATAAAGCACGTTCCAGATTCGGATTTGCAGAGATAGAGAATTTGTGCTGAGAAGTGTTAATTTATAATGTGTTAAGGAAAGCTAATATTAGATGAGAATTCTGTCGGTATATTCGACAAATGTACAAGTAGAAATATTTGCAGAATACGAAAGCGTATTCGCAATATCCGGATTGTGAGAAATCATCATCGGTGCTGGAAAAGTGGAGGGCGAATTAATATGAAGTATGCCGGAACTGCCGGAGGTTGAAGCTGCCACAGACTATTATAAGCAATCCATGATGACTGGGGTCATGCAGTGGTTTTGCCGGACAGGTGGAAAGAAAAAATTCTCAGAATCAGATATCGAAGCAAAGAAAGAGATTGCAAAATTCAAAGCAGGTGACAGAAATCCTTATTCCTGGAATATGGAATTTTATGAGTATGAGGATGGCGGCGGATACGAAGCGAGATTTACAACTTGTGGAATCTGCACACTGATGAATGAACTGGGACTGACTAAGCTGATACCTGCAATGTGCCGCCTTGACTATACAATGAGTGAAGCAGATTGTGTCAGTAATTTTGTCAGGGAATATACAATCGCTTCGGGTGGACCGTATTGCGACTGCGGTTATACGAAAAGAAGTGCAAAATAAAATGTTATAGAAATAAGAGTAGTTTCACAGACTGCTCTTATTTTTTTTTTTTGAAAAATTTTTGAAAAATTTAAATCTTTTTTCTAACCCCTCCTGTCTTACTTAATAGAAGGGAGGAAGGACAGATGAAAAACATAATAAAATGGTTTGTGCTGCTGATGCATAAGGATATGCAGAATTTTGAAATGAACGAGGATACGGATTGCTCGGTTCGCAAACAGATTATGAACAGAACAAATCGCAAAAAGGAAGGTGAAAGATTATGATGAAAATGAGAAAACCTGGATATATTGCACTTGCTGTCCTGATGGTAGCAACAATCGCTTTAACAGGATGTAGCAATGTGACAGAAGCAAAGGGAAGTCCGACTACGGAAAAAGAAAAAGTAGCAGAGAAAACACCACAGAAGAGGGTAAAAGTTATAGTAGAAAATGCTGCAGAAACAGCTATTGAAACAGTCAGATTGGCGCAGAAGACAGAAGAAACTGAAAATTTAGAACCGGAACTTGGGGTAGAAGAAGATACAGCGGAAGAAAACACAGAGGGAGAAAATGAGACAGGAACAGAGCAAGGAAAGACTGGGGAGACAGAACAGTCAGATAAAAATAAAAGCGGTAAGAAAAAGAATACAACAGTAGCAGATACAACCGATTCAAATAAGCCGCCACATGACGGAATGATATATGATGTCAATGAAGGAACATGGATTGATATGCCGGAGGTTCATCCGGATGGTTTTGACAGAAGTGCGGCCGAAGAGGTGTGGTCTTATGTGAATGCAGAGAGAACAGCAGCAGGCCTCAATGCACTTACCTGGGATGAGGACATATACAATTTTGCATGCCAGAGAGCACAGGCAATTGTATCAGATTTTTCCCATAATGGCTGTGGCAATTATGGAGAAAACATAGCATTAAATTCTGCGGGAAGCGCATATAGAATCCACATGCAGTGGTTTTACTCAACCGGTCATCACAATAACTATATGTTATCTTCCTATATAAAAGGTGCCTGTGCCATATATGTATATCAGGGTGTCTGGTATGCAGTGGAGAATTTTGCACTGGAAGAAAGTGAAAACAGTGGTGGAACGTTATCCTGCAATGCCTATGGACCGGAGGCAGAAGCAGCTTTAAATGAGTATATTGACAGTCATGACTGGTGAGAATAGAAGATGGAAATGTGCTTGCGGTGGAAGAGCTGTTTCTGTTAAAATTTTAAGAAATCAGGCGTTATAGGAAAAACACATGAGAAATAAGGAAGAAGGAAGGAAAAGAAAATGACATATACACAGGCAGTTGAAAAAGCATGTAATGGAGATTCGACGGGATTTGAATTTCTTTATGATACAACAAAAAATAATAAATATTATCTGGCTTTAAAATAAGTGAAAGATGAAGAGGCAGCAAAAGATGTTTTGCAGGAAGCATACATACGGGCGTGGAAAAATCTGGATAAACTAAAAGAACCGGAAAAATTTGATTCCTGGTTAGCACAGATTGTGGTAAATACAGCAAAAAATGAACTGGAAAAACGCAATCATACACCGCTAGATTTACGCATGGAAAGTGGTGAGGAAGAAGATGCAGAAATCATGGACCAGGCAGTAAGCGTCTGGGAAAATGAGCCGGAATTAGAATATACGAAAGAAGAGACCAGACAGCTGGTGCATGAGCTGATCGATGCATTGTCTGACGAGCAGCGTCTGGTTGTAATTGCCTTTGAATTAGAGGGACTTACCACAAAAGAAATTGCAGAACAGCTGGGCTGCCCGGAAGCTACAGTGAAATCAAGACTGCGTTATGGCAGGAATAATATCAAGACAAAGGCAGAGGAACTGCAGAAGAGGGGATACAAGCTTTACAGTGTTGCACCAATGCCGTTACTGCTGTATCTGTTGAAAAAGGAAATGGTTGTATCTGCGGCAGAGCCATCCACCCAGCTTTTATTAGGTGAATGTAGAAAAAGTATAGCAAAGAGTACATATGGTGCAGGAAAAACTGCAGCCTCAACAGCGGTAAAAGCCGCAGGCACAGCAAGAAAGATATCATTTTTGTCAACTGCAGCTGGAAAAGCGGTAATTGGAATCGTGGCAACGGCATCTATAGCAAGTGCGATGACAGTTGGTGTCATCAGCTACAATAAATCAAATGATAAAAATACGACCGCACAGGAAAATGTTCCGGCAGTAGAAGAAGTTCCGGTAAATGCAGACCAGCCAATAGATGGCGTGGGTGAGGATACAGAGACAACGGATGCACCAGAGGATGAAAATGGAAGTGAAAAATATGCTGATATTCCGGAATCTGTGCTTCCAAGTTCCGTGCGTAATGATAAAGACTATTTTGAATTCTGGGACGAGCCGGTAAAGGCAACCTGCTGGATTGACGGTGTCAAGGGAACGATTTATGCAGACTGGGATAAAACACAGATTATTAAAGAAGTTACCTATGACGTAGATGGCTATGAGGATGAGCTTCTTATTATTGGCTGTACACTGGATGGCGGTACCCATGCCATTGCAATTTATAACGGACAGTATGTTGTGGTAAATGATGCAATGTGGGATCATTGGTATAATGGAAAGAGTTCTGCCTTCGATTAATACGAAAACTTAAGATTTCGTTAAATTTATGGAACCGATTCTTAAGGTTGTCTGTGAGACATTGACCAACCAATTCCAGTAAGATATATTTGAATTAATGGGCTGCGGAAAAACAGTCCGGATTAAGGAGTATAAGTATATCAAAGTAAGGAGGAACTATGGGCATGGAAAAGCAGAAGGCGAAGACAGGTCCGAAAAAGAAGGTTGGAAAAAAGCAGAGAAGAAAGAGAAAACTGATACTTTTTATTGTAGAAGTATTAGTGATACTCATTTTGCTGGTAGTATTTTATGTAATGAGTAAGCTGAATAAAATCAATAATACCGGTTCCTTAGACGCGAAGAAGCTGAATATTAATATAGACAGCGAGACCCAGGAAGTGTTAGATAATTATACCAATATAGCTATCTTTGGAATTGACAACCGGAGCAGTGGAAATTATGAAAGCGGAAACAGCGACTGTATCATGATTGCCAGTATCAACGATGATACCAAGGAAGTGAAGCTTGTATCCGTATACCGGGATTCCTTTCTGGCAGTAGATGATAAAGACAGCCTGCGGAAACTGAATGCAGCTTATGCCAAGGGAGGACCGACCGGTGCAGTAGCGGCGTTAAATAAGAATCTGGATTTGAATATTACCGAATATGTATCCGTAGACTTCAATGCGGTAATGGAAGTTGTGGATGCATTAGGTGGAATAGAGTTGGATATTACCAAGGAAGAAGCCAGCAATATGCACATCTGGATTGATGAAATGAATGAAGTCATGGGAACCCATGGCAAGCCGGTTTCCGGACCGGGCGTGCAGCAGGTCAATGGAATACAGGCACTTGCCTATTGCCGCGACCGAATGAGCGGCGGAGACGATTTCCGCCGGACCGAGCGCCAGCGTATTGTAGTAGGAAAGATTGTAGAAAAAGCAAAGCAGGCAGACATCCTTACTTTAAATGATTTGGTAGACAAGCTGTTTCCGGACATTTCTACCAGCCTTTCTACCACAGAAATATTGGGACTTGCAGCCCATGTCAAAGAGTATGAGCTTGCAGATACCCAGGGCTGGCCATTCCAGTTAGACACCAAGATGATGGAAAAATCCATCGGAGCAGTAGTTGTACCAACGGATTTGGAGACTAATGTAGATTTGCTGCACCGCTATTTATTTGATGTAGAGGATTATGAAACGACAGATAAGGTGAAAGAAATCAGCAAGGCAGTAAGCAACAGGACAGGAAAGACGGCAGCAGATACCACCCGGGATACGAATCCGCTGGTGCAGGATGCGGCTGCTGCTGAAACAACAGAGTAAAAGGAAAATATAACCAAATTTTATAAAAATTTCACAAAAAATAAGAAAAATCCAGTTACCTTTTGTATATTATTGTGTTATGATAAAAATATATCAGTAAACATACAATGATTAGCAAGGAGGTATTACGAATGCAGAGATTTACATTACCAAGAGATTTATACCACGGCAAAGGTGCATTGGAGGCACTGAAGAACTTCGAAGGAAAGCGCGCAATGATCTGTGTTGGTGGAGGCTCCATGAAACGGTTTGGTTTCCTGGATAAAGCAGAGGCATATCTGAAAGAAGCAGGTATGGAAGTGGAACTGTTTGAAGGAATTGAACCGGATCCATCTGTTGAGACCGTGATGAAGGGTGCCGCCGCTATGGAGAAGTTCAAGCCGGACTGGATTGTAGCAATCGGTGGTGGTTCTCCAATTGATGCTGCGAAAGCAATGTGGATTAAATATGAATATCCGGATATTACCTTTGAAGACATGTGTAAAGTATTCGGAATTCCGAAATTAAGAAAGAAAGCACATTTCTGTGCAATTTCTTCTACCTCAGGAACTGCAACAGAAGTAACTGCATTTTCCATTATTACGGATTATGAGAAGGGAATCAAATATCCGATTGCGGATTTTGAAATTACACCGGACGTAGCAATCGTTGACCCGGAACTGGCAGAGACCATGCCGCAGAAACTGGTAGCCCACACCGGAATGGATGCGATGACACATGCAATCGAAGCATATGTTTCAACTGCAAACAGTGATTTTACAGACCCGCTGGCACTCCATGCCATTGAGATGATTCAGCATGATCTGATTGATTCCTATAACGGAGATATGGCAAAACGTGATGCCATGCACAATGCCCAGTGTCTGGCTGGAATGGCATTTTCCAATGCACTGCTTGGAATCGTACATTCTATGGCACATAAGACCGGTGCCGCATTTGCCGACTACGGTGCACATATTATTCATGGCGCAGCTAATGCCATGTATCTGCCGAAGGTTATTGCATTTAATGCAAAGGATGAGACTGCAAAGAAACGTTATGGCGTGATTGCAGATTTTATGAAGCTTGGCGGAGAGACACTGGACGAGAAAGTCGCACTTTTAATCCAGTACCTGCGTAAGATGAATGATGACTTGAATATTCCGCACTGTATTAAGAACTATGGACCGGACAGCTATCCGGCTGAGCAGGGCTTTGTACCGGAAGAAGTATTCTTAGAGAGACTGCCTGAGATTGCAGCCAATGCAATTTTGGATGCCTGCACCGGCTCCAACCCAAGACAGCCAAGTCAGGAAGAAATGGAAAAACTGCTGAAATGCTGTTACTATGACACAGAAGTAGATTTCTAAAAAATAGATTAAAAATGAAGTAAGCCCCGTTTCGATATCGCATTGATATTTGAGACGGGGTTTTTACAGTCTGAAAAATGGTTTTACAAAGGTAATACCCCCACAGCACTGCGGGGGTACAAAGGGGAGTTATGAAAATTTATGAAAAAAGTTTTATCAAATAGAGAGACAAGACATTGGGGGATGAACCTGTTCTCTATTGATATTTGTAGTATACCCGGATTTTGTGAAAAATAATTGTCCAGATTATGAAAAAAGCGTTAAATTCTAAAAAAATTTTTCTGAAAAAAATTCACGAATCTTGTATATTTCCCTTGCGTAAAACACAAGATATGGTATACTGTATATGCGTTGAAGAGATTCGACACAAAATCTAGTACAGTTTTGTGTCGATTTTATGCGAATAGACTATTTTTTTATGGGAGAGGATTTCAATGAAAATCATTAAAAGAAGCGGCGCAGAGGCTGTTTTTGACATTTCAAAAATTATTATTGCAATCAATAAAGCGAACCATGAGGTGGTGGAAGCGGAACGATTGACTGCAGACCAGATTAAGGAGATTGCACAATATATAGAGGATTCCTGTAAGGATGCCAACCATGCCCTGAATGTAGAAGATATTCAGGACTTAGTGGAGGATCAGTTAATGGACAAGAGGGCTTTTTCTGTTGCCCGGAAATACATTACTTACCGCTATAAACGTGCCCTGGTACGTAAATCCAACTCTACGGATGAACAGATTTTAAGTCTGATTGAATGTAATAATGAAGAAGTAAAACAGGAGAATTCCAATAAGGATTCAACCGTAAACAGCGTGCAGCGTGACTATATGGCTGGTGAGGTGAGTAAGGATATTACCAGAAGATTCCTTCTCCCGGAGGATATTGTAGAGGCACATGAACAGGGAATTATCCATTTCCATGATGCAGATTATTTTGCACAGCATATGCATAACTGTGATCTGGTAAATTTAGAGGATATGTTACAGAACGGAACCGTTATCAGCGGAACCAGAATTGACAAGCCACATTCCTTCTCTACAGCGTGTAATATTGCAACCCAGATTATTGCTCAGGTGGCAAGTTCCCAGTATGGCGGACAGAGTATTTCACTGGCACATTTAGTACCATTTGTCCAGATCAGCCGCGAGAAAATTCATGCAGAGCTGGTGCAGACATTAAAAGAGAGCGATGTGGAGCTGAGCGAAGAGAAGATTAACAGCATTGTGGAAAGAAGACTTCATGCGGAAATCGAGCGGGGCGTACAGGTTATCCAGTATCAGGTAGTAACCCTGATGACTACCAACGGACAGTCCCCATTCGTAACCGTGTTCATGTATCTGAACGAAGCAAAGAATGAGCAGGAGAAAAAAGACCTTGCCATGATTATAGAGGAAGTGCTAGACCAGCGTTATCAGGGTGTTAAGAATGAGGATGGCGTATGGATTACACCGGCATTTCCAAAGTTGATTTATGTATTGGAAGAGGATAATATCCATGAGGATTCGGAATACTATTATCTGACCAAGAAAGCAGCAAAATGTACTGCAAAGCGTATGGTTCCGGATTATATTTCTGAGAAGAAAATGAAGGAATTAAAAGATGGCAACTGCTATACCTGTATGGGCTGCCGTTCCTTCCTTACCGTATATCATGATGAAGATGGCAAGCCAAAGTTCTACGGTCGTTTCAATCAAGGCGTGGTAACCTTGAATCTGGTAGATCTGGCGTGCTCTTCCGGCGGAGATTTTGAAAAATTCTGGAAGCTATTTGATGAGCGTTTGGACCTTTGCTACCGTGCATTGATGGCGCGTCATAACCGCCTGAAGGGAACACCTTCTGATGTGGCACCGATTCTCTGGCAGTACGGAGCACTTGCCCGTCTGAAAAAGGGCGAGACCATAGACAAGCTTTTATATGGTGGATATTCTACTATTTCACTGGGCTATGCAGGACTTTGCGAATGTACCAGATATATGACTGGAAAACCACATACCGACCCGGCAGCAACACCATTTGCCTTAAAGGTAATGCAGCGGTTAAATGATGCCTGCAAGGAGTGGAAAGAGAAAGAAAATATTGATTTCTCCGTATATGGAACACCGCTTGAGTCTACCACCTATAAATTTGCAAAATGTTTACAGAAACGTTTCGGAGTTATTCCGGGTGTTACCGATAAGAATTACATTACCAACAGTTATCATGTGCATGTAACCGAAAATATCGATGCATTTACCAAACTGAAATTCGAATCCCAGTTCCAGGCACTTTCACCGGGTGGAGCAATCAGCTATGTGGAAGTTCCGAACATGCAGGATAATCTGGATGCTGTTTTATCTGTAATGAAATTCATCTATGAGAATATCATGTATGCAGAGTTAAATACCAAGAGCGATTACTGCCAGGTATGTGGCTATGATGGTGAGATTCAGATTGTAAAAGATGATGATGGAAAATTAGTATGGGAGTGCCCGCATTGCCACAACCGTGACCAGGATAAGATGAACGTGGCAAGACGTACCTGTGGTTATATTGGTTCCCAGTTCTGGAATCAGGGAAGAACCCAGGAAATCAAGGAGCGTGTACTTCACTTATAAAAAGAAAGTGAAAAGAAAATGCATTATTCAGCGATTAAATATAATGATATTGCGAACGGCACCGGTGTAAGAACGGTGCTGTTTGTATCCGGCTGCCGGAACCACTGTAAAGAGTGTTTTCAGCCGGAAACATGGGACTTTAAAAATGGAGAGGAATTTACAAAAGAAGTAGAAGATGAAATTCTTGCATCTTTGGAATCTCCCTATATCAAGGGACTGACTCTTTTGGGAGGAGACCCTTTTGAACCGGAAAACCAGCATGCACTGCTTCCATTTATCAAGCGGGTGCGGACGGAACATCCGGAAAAAGACATATGGGCATATACCGGATATGTACTGGATAAGGATTTGGTACCGGAGGGAAGAAGATATACCGAGGATACGAAAGAATTATTATCCTTAATCGATGTGCTGGTGGATGGCCCTTATGTGGCAGAGCTATATGATATTACATTAAAATTCAAAGGTTCTTCCAATCAGCGTGTCATTGACTGCAGAAAATACAATGAAACAGGAGTCATTGAAGAACTGATGTAAACTGCGTGAAAGATAAAGTAGAATCCGGAAGGATTCTATTTTACTTTATAGTGTTTTTATATTAAAATAGAAATAACGTGATTGTTTTAAGGAAAGATATAGGAGAAGAACATGGAAATTAGTAAAGAGCGTAAAGAAGAATTATTAGAGACCCATCTTTTGAATTATGAAATGCCGGATGAACAGGAACTTGCAAAGCTTACTTTAGAGGAGCTGGAATTTCTGATTCGTTCTGCAGAAGTACATCATAAGAAGAAAACCTTTGTGGCAGATAACTTTTTAAAGAAGATAGAAGTGTTTAACAAGATTCTGGCAGATAAAATAAAGGGATGCAAAGAGCTTTACTGCGCATGGGACAAGCATACCGGTTACCCGCGTGTTATGGGGGACGGAAGTGTATTAATCTTTTCAACAAAAGAATTTGCTCAAAGAGCAATAGAACATTATAAAGAGCAGAATGTAGAACTGGAATTAAAAGGAATCAGAGGAGACAAGCAGATGTTCTTCTGGGCAAACCTCCACTGGTGGGGTATGGAAGATCTGATACTGGATGTGGGAAGCTATTCCTGCAGATTAAAAAGAGATGATTTGCTTCCACCACCGGATTTTTCCGAGCTTTCCAAAGCACAGATTCCGGTTGTAAATCCGGCTCTGATTCTTGCAATGGCAAGACACAGACAGATTTTATTTGAAGAAAAGAAAGATGAACAGTGGAAACGTGCGGAGCAGTTCTTATGTGACCGTATGTTAAAAGAGGTAGTCCGCGGGGAATTCTTATGTCCGGTAAAAGTGGTAGAGGACCCGAAGGAAGAAAAGGATGCAGACGGAAAAAAGGGAACAGCCCTTCAGTTTGCATTGTTACAGGATAGCAATGGAGCACAGTGGATGCCGGTGTATACAGACTGGCAGAGTTTTCAGAAGATTTATAATGTAAAGGAATGGAAGGGACAGAAAGTCAGTTTTGACCAGCTGATGAAGATTGCAGGAGAGCGAGATTTTGTAATCAATCCGGGCAGTATGGAACTTCGGGTAGAAGAGAACCGGAAGAAAATTATTATAGGTTATTTCAAACGATATAAGAGGCAGGAAGCTGAGATGGCATCTGGCAATCTTGTTGAAAAGAAAACGGGTGTATTTGTTGGTGAGCCAATTGCGGAGGTGGATGAACTGAAACAGATACTCAGTGAATATATGAAGAAACAGAAGAATATCAAGAAAGCATATCTGGTAACGAAGATTGAACGTAAGGATGACATTAGTTATTTGCTGGTTGTAGAGTTTAAGGGTGAGAGAAAGAGCGTCTTTGAAGGAATTGCTGAAGCTGTAAAGCCGTCCCTTGGCTATATGCGTCTTGATATGCATGAAGCAGACGAAAAGGCAATGGAGCTGATTGGTGAGGTTGCACCATTTTATAAAAAGACTTTTCTGGGATTGTAAATTGCAGGAGGAAATATGGAACAAAAAGAATTAGATGGCAAAGTCTGGGAAGTAAGTGGATTCGTATTTGAAAATGAAGAACAGGCAAAATTGGCAAAAAAGGAAGTGGAAGGAATCCAGTACATACATGATAATATGAACATGGATAATCCACAGATGGTACAGGAAATCTACCAGAGAATCATGGCTCAGGAATTGTTCCATACACCGATAGGATATGCCTATCTAAAAGAACTGCAGGATTATCTGAAAGGACTGCCCGGGGTGGATGCATCCGAAATACCAGGTATTCCTGTGAAAGATATGGGCTTAGACCTTGACCATGTAGCTGGCAAAGAAAAATCTGGTGAGCACCAGAATGAAAATGCTGATAAAAATTCAGAGGAACAACAGGAAACGAAATTACAGAAGCGCTGCCGCATCTTACTTTCTGTGAATATTGTGCTGATTATTATTGTTATTGCCATGTTTGCCATCAGCCTTACCAGTGGCAGTACCACAATCTTAAATTATGAGACGAAAATCATTAATAAATATGAAGAGTGGGAACAGGAACTGGATGAAAGAGAAGCAGCACTGGATGCTTTGGAAAAACAGAATTAAATCGCAGAAGAACACAAATTTGACATATTTATCCGTTAAACTATAGAAAAAAGAAGAGGGAAGCAAATATGGAAAAACGTAAAATTCTGGTGGTAGACGATGAAAGCCGTATGCGTAAGCTGGTGCGGGATTTCCTGGTAAAACAGAACTTTGAAGTGTTAGAGGCAGGAGACGGAGAAGAAGCCTTAGACGTATTTTATAAAAATAAAGATATTGCATTGATTATTCTGGATGTTATGATGCCGAAGATGAATGGCTGGGATGTATGCCGGGAAATCAGGGAAAGTTCCAGGACACCGATTATCATGCTGACAGCCAAGAGTGAAGAAAGTGATGAACTTTTAGGATTTGAACTTGGTGTGGATGAATATATCAGTAAACCATTCAGCCCGAAGATCCTGGTGGCAAGGGTAGAGGCAATTTTGCGGAGAACCGGCAATTATACAGAAGATGATGTGCTGGAAGTAGGTGGCATTGTAATGGACAAGGCTGCCCACATGGTAACGATTGACGGTAAAAATATTGATTTGAGCTATAAAGAATTTGAACTTCTGGCATATTTTATGGAGAATAAGGGAATTGCTTTATCCCGTGAGAAAATTCTGAATCATGTATGGAATTATGATTATTTCGGTGATGCCAGAACCATCGATACCCATGTGAAAAAGCTGCGTAGCAAGATGGGCGAAAAAGGGGATTATATCAAGACAATCTGGGGTATGGGCTATAAGCTGGACATTGATGCACCGCAATAGAATGTGATAAGGTGGAAGATATATGGCAAAGAATAAGAAAAAACAGCATTCCATTACAACGCAGATTACATTGACTATCGTTGGATTAGTGGCCGGCACGGTATTACTGTGCTGGCTTCTTAATGTTACCCTGCTGGAAGGCTATTATACCCGCTATAAACAGGAAGTGCTGGAAAATGGGTTTCAGCAGATTAATGCGGCCAGTGAACAGGGAATCTTAAATACATCAGATTATGATATAGATTTTGAAAAAATCTGTTCCAATGGTAACCTGACGATTTTAATCATTACATCTGATGGTACAGTAGTGCGTTCTTCTACCAATGGTGTGGAAAATCTCAGGATGCAGTTTATGGAAATTATCATGGCAAGTGTGCAGAATGATGATATGCATCTTAATATGAAAGTACTGAAAGCAAACGACAATTATGTCATGGGAGAAAAAGAGGATACCAGGCTGGAATCGGATTATCTGATTCTCTGGGGAACCCTGGCAGATGGTAATCTTTTGCTGGCGAGAACTCCATTGGAAAGTATCAAGGAAAGTGCGCAGGTGTCTAATCGTCTGCTGATGGATGTAGGAGTTGTTGCGGTAATAGTGAGTGGTATTATCATTTTTTTTGTTACCCGCCGTATTACTAACCCAATTCTGCGGCTTACAGATATATCCAAGAAAATGGCAGAATTCGACTTTGATGCGAAGTATGAGGTCAAGGGAGATAATGAGATTGAACAGTTGGGCGAGCATATGAATCAGCTATCGGAAATCTTAGAGCGGACCATATCGGAATTAAAGAGTGCCAATAATGAATTGAAGATAGATATCGAAAAGAAGGAACAGATTGACGAGATGAGAAAAGATTTTCTGTCAAATGTTTCACATGAGTTAAAGACACCTCTGGCACTGATTCAGGGTTATGCAGAAGGCTTACAGGAATGTGTGCAGGACGATCCGGAGAGCAGAAATTTCTATTGTGAGGTCATTACAGATGAAGCAGAGAAGATGAACCGCATGGTAAAGAAACTTCTTACTTTGAATCAGCTGGAATTTGGGAATGATGCTATTGTGATGGAACGGTTTGATATCACCGAACTGATACGTGGAGTAACTGCCAGTAATGCCATTATCTTAGAACAGAAGGGAGCTATTCTGGAATTTGACGAGCAGCCGTTTTTTGTATGGGCGGATGAATTTAAGATAGAAGAAGTTATAACCAATTATCTGAGCAATGCAATCAACCATTTGGAAGGTGAAAACCGGATTAAAATTTCTTATGAATGTAAGCAGGATGTAGTAAGAGTCAGCGTGTTTAATACCGGAAAGCCGATTCCGGAAGAAGACATTGATAATATCTGGATTAAATTCTATAAGGTAGATAAAGCAAGAACCAGAGCTTATGGAGGCAGCGGAATTGGTCTGTCCATTGTAAAAGCAATTATGGATTCCATGCATCAGCAGTGCGGAGTCATTAACCATGAGGATGGTGTGGAATTCTGGATAGAATTAGACACCAGCAATCGCGATGATAACGAGGAAGAACGTGAAATAACTATTGCCTGAAAGCCGGAAAAATGCTAACATGGGAATAGATTGATAAGTTAAGGAGTGCCTATGAGAGACAGAAAGATAAAAACAACGGCATGTGTGCTGTTGGCTGCGTTATTATTAGGCGGATGCGGAGAGCAGCCGATTGAATTAACAGAGCAGGAAGAACAGACAATTGTAGATTATGCAGCACATGTAGTATCAAAGTATAATATAAAGCAGCAGGATGGAATTGTAAGACTATCGAAGAGTGAAGAGACAACAGAGACTGCAGATACCGAGGCTGTGGAACAGCCGGATTCCACTGAGCAGATGCCATCAGAAGGTGGAGATGCAACAGGAACTCCGGAGAATGCGGCATCGGACAACAGTGTGTCCTTAAACGATGCAGTGGCAATACCGGGCATTGATGTGCAGTATACTGGGGCAGAATTTGCTTCCGTCTATCAGCAGGATTCGTCTTATATCGTAGAGCCGACCGCTGGAAATAAGTATCTGGTTTTACATTTTCATTTAAACAATGCCGGAACCGAAGCAGTTGATTGTGATATGTTAAGCCGCAAGGTGTCATTCCGCATGACATTAAATGACAGCGTGGAAGCTGTTGCACAGGTCTCAATTCTGTTAAATGACCTTGGCACATATCAGGGGACTATTGAAGCAGGAAGTGGCACAGATACGGTTTTACTCTTTGAGGTGCCGGAAGGTACACCGGAAGATTTGAGTAAAATCTCTCTGGAAGTAGTCGAAAACACGGTACATAAGACCTGTAATCTATAAAATAGTAAAAATATCTAAAGAATTGTAAAAAAACGGTGCATTTTTATGTAATATTATGTTATAATTTGAAATAGAAATATTCTAAGAAATGACCTTGGGAGGAAAACATAAATGGAGACAAATATTCTGTTAGAAAATGGTACGAACGAACTGGAAGTGCTGGAGTTTACTTTAGGGGATAATCATTACGGAATTAACGTAGCGAAGATTCGTGAGATTTTATCCTATCAGCCGGTAACCCCGGTACCAAATGCACATCCGAGTGTGGAAGGAATCTTTATGCCACGAGATACCATGCTGACGGTAATCAGCCTGAGAAGATGTCTGGGTATGCAGGATGAAGAAGGAAAAGGTTTGTTTATTATCACAAACTTTAATAAATTAAATATTGCATTCCATGTAGATCAGGTTATTGGAATTCATCGTGTCTCCTGGTCAGAGATTATCAAACCGGATGCAACGATTAATGTCCAGGACAAGGGTGTATCAACCGGAGTCATTAAACTGGATGGACAGTTGATTGTTATTCTTGACTTTGAAAAAATTATTTCTGATATCAGCCCGGAAACAGGACTTAAGGTATCTGATGTAGAGCATCTGGAAAATCGTAACCGTAATGATTCCCCGATTATGATTGCAGAGGATTCCCCCTTATTAAGTAAATTGATTACAGATTGTCTGAAGAAAGCAGGTTATACCAACCTGAATGTCAATATGAACGGACAGGAAGCATGGGACAAGCTTTGTGCTTATGAGAAAGCTGGCAATGTAAAAGATAAAGTACATTGTATTATTACTGATATCGAGATGCCATTGATGGACGGACACCGGTTAACAAAACTGGTAAAAGAGAACGATAACATGCATGATATTCCGGTAATCATTTTCTCTTCCCTGGTAAATGATGAAATGAGAAGAAAAGGTGAATCACTCGGAGCAGACGCCCAATTGACTAAACCGGAGATTGGAAGTCTGGTACAGGCTATCGACAGACTGATTGACCAGACTGGAAAGTAAGGAAAGAACGCAGACAAAGGGGTGTGATGTTACATCACATCCCTTTCCTTTACGCTGTCCGGCATCTGCTGGGAGATGTTGTGGCAGACCCTGTAAGCAGATATACAGGCAACTTGGATACATGGAGGTATAAATTTGAGTAAGAGTGAAGATTATCTGGACGATTTGCTGAATTCAGTTTCAGATGCTAACAGAAGAAATAATAAGAAGGATATCGAGAATTTGATTCAATCAATGAATGAAGAAGCTGCAAAGCCAAGAGAGCGGGAGAAAAAAACGGTAGAGAAGAAACACGAGGATTACTCCGGCACAGGTTTCCTGCATGAATTTGAACAGGAGCTGGCAACAGGAGCAGCAGATGATTTCCTGCAGGAATTCGAAATGGAATTAGACGAAGAGGCATCAAATCAGGCAGATATTGATGTCAATGAAGACCAGACATCCGATATGGAGGCAGCTTTTGCAACAAAACAGCCGGAAGCAGCAAACCAGTCAGAAGAAACCAATCAGCTGCGGGATGCTTCAGAGCCAGTCTCATCAGAGGGCACAGATATGGCAACAGATGGGTCTGCACCGTCAGATATGATGGAAGATGTGGATGACATCATGGACGCTGTCCGGAAGAAAGTGGGCGATTCCGGAGAGGAAGAACATATGGATACGTCGAAAACACCGGAAGATGATGCTTCCGAGGAAGAAGAGCCTCTGGGCTTTTTTGATACGCTGGATGAAGATTCGGCGGCAGAGATACCAGAAGCATCAAAGACAGAATCTGAGGAAGAGGAACCACTTCTTTCAGAAGATGATGATGCCATTAATCTTATGGATATGTTATCCGGAGATGCTGACTTATCCGATATCGGCGATTTGCTGAAAGCAGATGAAAATGGAGAAGAATTAGAGCATTCAGAAGATGAGGACAGTGAGGTCCAGGATGAATTTGAACGCCTTGGAAGTATCGAAGAATTAAAGGATTTAAAGGAAGCAAAGGAAAAGAGAAAAAAACAGGGATTCTTCAGTAAAATTATGTCCGTTTTATTTGGACCGGATGAAGAAGAGGATGATACAAAGATTGCAGAAGATGACAGCCTTGGCAGCATTTCATCCGAAAATAGAGAAATCTTAAAAGAGATGGATGCAGACGAGGGAGCCGGTAAGAAGGGAAAGAAAGAGAAGAAAAAGAAAGAGAAAAAAGAAAAGAAGGAAAAGGCGAAGAAGGAGAAGGCGCCAAAGGTAAAGAAAGAGAAGCCTCCAAAAGAAATAGACCGTACGCCGCCTCTTCCGAAGAAGCCGGTTATTCTGATTTTTATTATGGCACTTTCCCTTCTAATCTTGATTTTGCTGGGAAGCTCCAATTTACAGTATGGACAGGATATGCAGCAGGCAAAGGATGATTTTGCAAGCGGCTCCTATGTAACAGCATTCCAGACCGTAGCCGGTTCTTCTGTAAAGGGAAAAGACGAGAATTTCTATAAGAAAGCACAGGTGCTGGCTTCCATACAGAGCGAATATCAGTCTTATGAGAGCTTAAGCGGAATCAATGAAAATGAAATGGCTTTGGATGCGTTGATTCGTGGATATGGCAGATGCGTAGATGGTGCAGACCTGGCTCAGGAATATGAGATAACAGATGAAATGGCAGGACTGAAGAATCAGATTTTGCAGCAGTTATCAGACCATTTTGGTGTATCAGAGGAAAAAGCAGCAGAATTGCATGCCATGACAAAGAGAACAGATTATACAAAGGCAATTCAGGAGATACTTGCAGCAGCAGGACTGGAATAGGAGAACATTATGATAGCAATTATTGACTATGATTGCGATTATCTTCTCAAATCTACTGAAAATATAGCATTATAAGGTGCATGGTGAAAAAATCTTCTGATTATACTAATTATTTACTAATTACAATGCCTTAAATGCATACCAAAATTAAAATCGAATAGAACATTAGGACATCTAAATAAGTCCATATACTTGTATTTATGATGAGTATGTGGGCTTATTTTAGTGCCTTAAACCATAAAGCCAAGGTTTTTCTCATATATAGCAATAAAGCGTCTATATGTGGCAAATACAGTGACGCAGGAGCATTGTAAATCAATAATGATATGAAAATTGAAAGAGGAATTTCATGCGAAAAAAATAACGTAACAGGAGGAAAATTAATGTTTGGAACTGTAATTAAATATTTTAGCAATAAGGGATATGGTTTTATCCGAGGGGAAGATGGACAGTCATACTTTATTCATTCATCCAAGTTGAATGGGGAACACATAGAACGAGGATATTATGTGTTCTTTAGATCATTTAGTAACAATGGAAGAGATAACAATGCAAAAGATGTAACTGTAATTGAAGCAACAGAAAGGAAAAGACGATGACAAGAAGAGATTTTATAAGGTTGGTGGCAGATAATGCTGGAATGCCAAAGTATAAAGCAAGAATATTTTATAATGCATTTATTGAAACATTGATGGAAGTGTTAGAATCAGGCGATTATGTATCGTTGTATGGATTCGGAAGATTTTATATTCAGGATTATGATAAATATACTACGTCAAATCCGAGAAATCCAAAAGAAATGATTTCAGTTCCAGCACATAGGAGGTTGAAATTTGACCAGAGTGTAGTTGTAAAACAGTATTTGAATAATGATGAAAAATCAGAACAAAAAGAGTAATCGGCAGACATACACCGATTCAAAACAATTGATGGATATTTCCCAACAGACAGGAAGTAAAAGAAAGTCTGTATCAGAAATCAAGAATATCTTTTGTGCTAATTCTGCACATTTTCCAATATAAAAATTGAATAATACGCCTGGCTGCACTTAGCAGTTTATTAAGATGCGTCTGATTTGGTACATCGATTCTTGATGTCTGGTTATAACGAAGGAGGATTATGACAGTTGAAAAAAATAACGAAACAAAAATATGTAAAAAATGTGGGAGGGAACTTCCATTAAGCAAGTTCAGATTGGTACAAGGAAAATATTACAATCCTTATTATCTTGGTCAGTGTAAAGAATGTGAATACCTCTATCAGAGAGGATATTTAGAAGAAAAAAATAAAATTGAATATGTGGACAACTTGGAACATCTGGTTGAAATTCAGTATAAGAATATCATACCAGAGAGAATACTTGATATTGATTCTTTAGATATTCTTCCAATTGGTACAGATGAAATATTTGTGAAACTGATGGATTATAAAGATGCATGGTTATCCAATTATGGGAGAATAATTAAATATTCTGGTAGCAGATATCATCTTATGCAAGGTAGTTGTGATGCAAATGGGACTTTAAGATATACGCTCAGTAAAAGTGTTTATATTGACGGTGAGTGGAAATATAAAATTGACGTGGTATATGCACAAAAAGTGGTTGTGGAAGAGTTTATTGTAAATCCAGATAAGGCAAATAACATTTATGTTTGGCATAGTGGAGCTGATAAAGAGGATAATTATTATAGAAATCTTTATCCATTGAATAAGGAACAATACCGCATTGTAAAAAATCATTTTAATAAAACTGGTGATGATTCAGAACAGTTTATTTTGAACGTAATCAATGATATTCGTTTTAAGCCTGATAATTGGAGTTCCAGATGCATGATTCCAACCGTTACAGGAGTCGGATATTGGGGCAGAGACGATGTTGACTGTAAGTCAGAATCCTATTTGCGTTGGAGTGATATGCTTCAAAGATGTTATAACAAAAAATTGCATGAAAGAAGTCCTCAGTATATAGGATGTGAAGTCTGCCAGGAATGGAAGAATTATAGCAATTTTAAACTATGGTGGGATAAACATAAACCAAACTATAAGGTTGATCTTGACAAAGATATTCTTTTTAAAGGAAATAAGGTATATAGCCCTGAAACATGTGCTTTTGTGCCACATGAAATAAACACTTTATTTGTAAATGGCAAGGCTTGTCGTGGTGAATTACCTGTAGGTGTTTATTATGATACTGAGAAAGGTAAATATAGGGCAAATATGGCTTTTATGGGACGAAGTATAAAACTCGGCACATTTGATACAGCAGATGAAGCGTTTGCAAGATATAAGGAAGATAAGGAAGATTTTGTTAAGGATATAGCAGAGCAGTATAGGAAACAAATACCACAGAAAGTATACAAAGCTATGTTGAATTGGAAAGTTGAGATTACGGATTGATACTATATCATAGTAAAATGCTAAGAAATAAAAGTATATTTGTTTCGTTATTGCATATAATTAAAATAAAAGCTTGATTTGTGACTGAGCATGTGATAGATTTTTATATAGAAGATTCTATGGAAGACAGCCTTAAAATGCTCAGCTATTGAAAATTGGTAGTTGGGGTGGTATAATGTGAGTAAAGAAAAGAAATATGAGAAGGAGGATGAGATAATGGAAGCAATTAACAAACCACAAGAAGCCATGATGATTACACAAGGAATGACAAAAGCATTTATTGATTTGTTAGTATCTCAAAAGCGTTCAAAAGTTTATTGGAATGAATGTTTGAGTACGAAGAAAAGCATCTCTTCTTCTAATATGGATAAATTGAAAGAAATGTGCAATGGAGAAGAATAATGTCAGAGTTCCAATATGTTGAACTGAGTAGTGCATGTGTGAGTCAGGATGTATTGCAAAAATTTAATTGCGGTCATCCTGACTTTAATAATTTTTTGGTTGATGATGCTGTCAAATATAGTGATAATGGTGATGGGGTTACATATATATTAGTTGATAAAGACGATTATGATAATAAAAAAATATCAACAATATTTGCATTTGCTACAATACAATCAACATCATTACAATATTATGATATTAAAAATGAAGATAAGGTATATAGTATTTCAGGAGTAGAAATTAGATATTTTGCAATAGCTAAAAAGTTTCATGGGCAAACAGCATATTTAATTGATTCTAGTAAACATTATAGTACAATATTTTTTGAATGGTTATTAACAGATTTGTATGAAATGTCAACAAAAACGATAGGTTTTCAAGCAATTTTTTTGAGGGCGAATGGAAAAGGAGAAAAATTGTACAGAAGGAAAAAGTTTGTTGATGCTACAAAATATATCATTCCATATGAAGAAGATGATCCGTTAGGAAAATGTATTCCAATGTGTTTAATGATTCAAGATGATATTTATAATATTTTTGGTATAGATGAATAAAATAGATGGGCATATCAGGTAGAAATACTTGGTTTGCCCTATTTTTTTACATTTTTTCAGAAAGGGGGATGATTATATAGTAGGTACTTAAAATTTTAGAATGTTTATGCACCTACCCCCTGTGGGTTCGAAAGAATGGATTTTGGTGATTGTCATGTGAATGGATGTACTATAGCCTTTTCTGACAAACACGATTTTTTCTAAAATGTAAACCTACCGGGGTATGCTACACAATATCAAAAAATAACATAGAATAAGGCTAAGAGATTACTTTTTCCTAGCCTTATTTTTGCATTTTTTAAAAGTTCCTTACTTCTATAATCATTTTTTATTATCCAGTGTCCGCTTATACTGTCGATATTCTTCTGTATAAAACAATTCAATTAGTTCTAAAACATCGCATTTTAGAACTGCCGCCCATTTTAGCAGCATTCTAATATCGGGATTACATTTTCCAAGGATTCTAGCAGAAAGATTTTGACGTTCCATATTGATAACCCTTGCAAATTCTGCCGTATTTTTAAAGCCGTGTGATGTGATAAATTGCTTTATAGCAATTATTTCCTTTTTTGTTCGTGTGATTTTCTCTTTTTGCATATTATAACTTTCTTTCTATGCTTCTTTATTTTCCAAAGTTTTCAATTCTTTTTCTAGATCTTTTAAACCCTTTAGATCTTCTGTTAATTCTCTGATTCCTTCTATACGTTTTTCTATCGTTGTCAAATCACGATTTACCGCCTCAATAATGCCATCAATTGTACTGTCTTTCCAATATTCATAGTCATTATTGCTTTCTGTACTCAGGAGTGCAAAAAACTCTGTTAATAAATCCACCTGATCGCTAATAGTATTTCTCATTTCCTCTATTTTTTCCGCTTTTTCTAATTTAGTCATGATTTTATTCCTCTATTGGTTAGATTAATTTAAAAAGTCCAGTAAATTTTATATACCACTTGTTTTTATGTTGAGCTTCTTTTTTCTGCTTCCGTTCCAATTTCTTCATATAATAAAGTGAATTATCCACTTTGATATATTCCAACATCTGAAGCGGTGTGAGTGATTCATACGGAGTTAGCAAGTTTTGATCTATTACCTGTATTCCTTCTGCTGTTGTTATTATCCTAAATTTAAACATTGTTATTTTCCTCCTTCTGAGTTTATTTACACATTCCATGTATAGCCTGTACACATCCGTATAGCCATCCATTTAAATAATCAATGTTATAACAATATTGGGTATAATTTCCGAATTCTTTTCTTTCTTTAGTAGTAAAAATATAATACCCTTTTCCAAAATTTTCTTTTTCTATAGATATGTAATCAAAATTCGCTTTATAAGCGTTTAAATTATCTTTGATAGTTTCAAGTTCTTTTTCTGTCATTTTTAATCCCTCCATGATTTTGTTTCAGTGTCATATAATGCACCGTTTGCATCCTGATATTCTTTGTTTTTACTGTATGTAAACTTGTAACACTTGTGACTGTCTATAAATACGATTGAGCGGTTCCCGTTTTCCATTGCAAAGCGTTCGCGGAAACCACCTTTTTCATATGCCTTTTTCATTTCTAAAGATCTAAAGTTTTTCATGGTTAAAACCTCCTTCTAATTTCTATGGATGTCGATATAGTCAATAATACAATTTCCTGTTTTTGTTACATGATATGTAATAGTTCTTTCGTTTTTTTCATAATTGAGAAAACCATAAGCACAACTTGCATCCGTTGCGGTTGTTGCCTCTAATGTTTCTCCTTTTTCATTTTCAAAAACTCCATAATATTTAGGGTTCCCGTATTGGCTGCTATTTCTTCTTTCGTAGTCGATCAATTTTCCTGTAAATGTTAATTTTTTCATGTTGCTACCTCCTGAATATTTTTATTTTCCTTCTATAAAATTTTTCATTTCTTAAAAAGCAATTGATTTGTTAAGATTATAATACACGAAAACGTGTACTGACACAATGGTAAAAGTACACGAAATAGTATATTTGAAATTGTGAAAGTTCACTATAACGTGTACAAAATAAATAAAACAAAGTACACGAAAACGTGAATTATTGTATATTATGCGAATAGATAAAGTACACTGATTCGTGTATAATGCAATTATAAGGTCAAGAAAACAAGACCACAACAAACAAATCATTTTTTATAAGGAGGTACGCGTTATATGTGTATTAGTAAAAAAGAACTTGAAAAAAAAGTACAGGAGTTAAGAAGCCTCAAAGCGTTAAAAGAAGAGACAGAGGACGGAATCGAAGCGGTTGAGCGTGAAATCATTTCTTATATGAAAGAGAATGAAACCGACACCGAAATTACTGATACGGGAAGGATTACTTATAAGGAACAAAGCAGAACGACACTAGATAAAAAAAAGCTTACGGAAATCTTGGGAGATGACTTAAAACCATTTGAAAAAACAACAAATTATATGGTTTTACGGGTGAAATAAATAATTAATAGGCAAGGGGAGAAGTTCCCCAAGCCTGTACAAAATAAAAAGGAGAGCAAAACCATGCAGAAACAGACAATACAATTAGCAACAGTAGTAAAAAATGGAGTTATTCAGAAAGTCGGTAATAGCTCAATATATCATTCATCAATTCAGTATGACGGAAGAAAAACAAAGTGGTTTGATGATTCTAAGCTAATCCACAAAAAATCATCAATAGATTCCAGTCAGTTACCCATAGAAAAATAGCAACCAAAAATGTTCACTTAACCATTAAAAAAGAGTAGGAGATATAAACATCATGAAAAATAAAATAATGACAACAAACATTGGAACAATTAACCTTGCAGAGATAGATATTATCACAGACTGTATGGAAATCTTTATTCCAATATTGACAGTATCAGAAAATTTACGAGCTACCATTGAGGAAAGTATTAAGACGGCTAAAGAAAAATATCAGCATGAATATTTAGATTGCAGGGCTATGAAGTGGAGTGACGCAGGAGCTAGTCTTTCATTTCAGGAGCTACATATCATTATTGAAAGTGGTCATATTTCATACGAACTTTGTTTCAATATCGAGGATAAGGAAAATGATTTTATTGAAACAGGATTTAATCTTAAAGTGGATTTGTCGGAACATACAGAGGAAATCAAGAAGCTAATCATTAAAGCCATGATTGATAAATTCTTCTAATCAATGGATGGAAAATTTGTTAAGGTATGGGGTTCTTCGGAATCCCTACCTATTGGAAAATATCGGAGGTGCTACAGTATGAAATTGGAAAAATTAACAGATACAGAACGGAAATTTGCAGAAGAAAACCATAATTTGATTTATGAATTTTTGCATCAGAAGGAATTAAGTATAGAAGAATATTACAATATTGCTGTTTTTGGATTTTTAAAGTCGGTACAGGTATATCATAGACGGAAAGATTTGAATGGAAAATATAAGTTCTCGGTAATTGCTTGGAAATATATGCAGTCAGAAATTGGAAATTATATCAGAATGGCTTGTAGCAAGAAGAGAACCACAACAGAAAATATTCTGAGTTTGGATGCAGACAATGAAGAGAAGGAAAATATTTACAATATGATTGGTGGAAAATCTGTGGAAGCCGATGTGATGGAAAATTTCTGTATGGATTGCATAATGGAAAATTTGACAGAGATACAACGAAAAATCATATGTTTAAAAATGGAAGGATACAGTAATACAGAAACATTTTTAATATTGGAAATTCCATCATCAACTTTCTATAAGGAAATAAACCGGATCAAAAAGGTATTGGAAAATTTAATTGCTTAATCAGGATGAAACGGAAATGGAAGCACTTTTAGTAAATGTATTGGAAAATAAAGTTGAAACTGTAGATGTAAATGGATTGGAAGATTATTATAAGTTGCTCCATTGTACAACGATTGATATAGTGAACAGAGGAATCAATGGAAAGAGATATGACATTATTTGTGATGATGAAGGAACTTTTTCAGATGCTCCGTTAATTTCAGTTATTGACGATTTGGGCAGAGTTACGTTTGTTGGAAATCTGATTGTATGCGGTGGAGCGGACGAAGTAATATATTCAGCAACAGAAATGCTTCGGATGGAAAAGAAAAACCGTAAAAAACTAGGAGCATTGGCAGATTTGCCAGTGTATAGTATTCCTTACGCACAAGTGAAAAAGATAGCAGCGATAAAGAATCATATTTGGTGTTTATAATCCAAAATAAAAGATTATAATGATGGAAACATCTTTAGTTCTAAAACAGATCTTAGGGATACTCTGTCTATTAATTTCCTACAGTAAATTTACACTACCTTGAAAAATAAACGATTTTCATTTATTACTTTTATGGTATACTATATATATCCGATATATATAGGGAAAGAGAGGGTATGATGGTGGCATTAAAAGATACATTTAAGAATATAAAAGATTCTCGAAAAGTTACTAATCAAGAAATGGCAGATGCCTTGGGAATCAGTAAACAAAATTTTAGTAATAAAATTCAAAGGAACACGTTTTCGCCAGATGAATTAGTAAAGATAGCAGAGCTTTTGGATATGGAAATTGCTTTCATTGATAAAAAAGCGACTGTTAATGATGGGGAGAAGTTTGTAATCATGTAAAAATACCAATCTCAAGGCAATAGAAAAGGGTACTTGAAAAATCAAGCACCCTCATGTATAATCTACTTAGAAAGGTAATCGGATGTGAGTCCGATTTGCCCTCAGTTGAGACTCTGAAATAGCATCTAACTTTAGGCGGTTGGGATGCTATTTCTTTTTGTCGTTATGGTTATCTATGTAAGATAGAGCCGCAAAAACAACCAGTAAGAGCGTAAGCACTTCCATTGTGTTCATTGGCATCATCCCTCTTTCGTAATACTAGAGGGCATAACACATCGGAAAATCACATCCTGCTTTCTATTCAATTATACAAGAAAATTATAACATAGTACAAACATATGTTCAATAACAAAAAAACACCAACGGAAAGAAAAGTCTTTCTGAAGGTGTTTATTTTATTTGGAATCAAGTTGATCTACAACTTTCTCAAGCTCTACACTGTGCCATCGGTCACGGATAATTTGCTGTTTTAATTGTGCTATGCGATTATTTGTGTAATGTTCTAACCAAGACATAAGCCATTGTGGAATAAATCGATTAGGAATCTTTTGTATGGTGCAAAACATCATATCTTCCAATCGGTCATAAACCTTATGGAAAAAATCTTTGAAGCGGTTCTGCTTCGAAATTTCAATATTTATATATATCACTCCTTAGAATTTTTTGGAAAATTGATTGAAGTGTGGAGAAATGAAAAAGTTTTTTATTACATTGATATTATAAAGTGGAGCAACAGAAAAGACAATGTTTTTTCGTGACTTGACCTTATATGAAAACAGTTGTTTTTATGGAATGGAAAATATATGTGTTTAGGAACTGCTGCACTATCAAAAAACATACATGAAAATAGTTATGGATTTTGTGGAGGATTGAATGGAAAATAAAATATTTGCCTATATGAGAATATCAACTAATCATAAGACTCAGAAAATCGACAGACAGCAACAGACTATCATTGAGTATTCTATAAAGAATGGATTCGAGATAGACGATTTCTTTTCAGATATTATCACAGGTGGAACAAAAGCGAAAAATAGACCAGGATTTATTGACATGAAGAATCGGTTGCGAAGTGGAGATACAGTGATCGTATCAGACATTGATCGTCTTGGAAGAGACGCAGACGATGTTATTATCGAGATAAAGAATCTCCAATCTAAAGGAATCCGCATTGTTGCATTGGATGTTCCGTTTCTGAATGATTGGCAGAAAATGAATGATGATAGTTTGTCAAAGATGATTATTGATATTTTTGTCACACTTAAGGCGCATATAGCACAACAGGAAAGGGAAAAGATTCACGACAGAGTAATGCAAGGATTGAATACTGCTAAGAAAAAGGGTAAGAAGTTAGGCAGACCGGCAACCGGTGTCCCCAAAGACTTTGTAAAGGAATATAACAAATTTCAATCAGGGGAATATGGAAATATATCGGTTGTACAGTTTGCAAAGCTGCAAGGGATTGCAGTCAGCACCTTTTATAAGTATGTGAATCTTTTGAAAGAGAAAAGAACAAAAGCAGACACATTATTATAGAAGAAACTCATTCAGAATGGAGGTATACAATGCTACTTATTAACGAAAAGGACTTAGAAACAATGTTACAGGCACAGTATCAGAAGGGCGTTGCAGATGGAACACAAATGGGAATTCGTTTGATGAAAGAACGACTGCTGCTCGCTTGTGAAAATGGAAATCCAGTTGTAATCAAGGGCAAAGCTTATTTTGTGAAGTCGGATATTCAGAACCTTAGGGATGTTATGGACGATATAGAGGACAAAGCATGAGAAATTTTTGCGGATTGAGCAATGATATAAAAGTAAGAATTAATAGTTTATCCTTGGAGCAGAAGTTAGAAGTTGAACATACTTTGAATAATTGGGAATGGCATAATCTGTTAGGAGATAAACCTAAAGGATTTGACAATCTGCTATTTTACGGACATAACTGTTATCAAGAGTGTTATTTATATAAGAAGATTTTTCATTATATTACAAAGTATGATTATACTCACCCTTTGATAATGTATATTAACAGATTTACAACAATATGGGATAGACTACATTATCATAATGTTACTGTTAATAATATGAGTGAAGAGGAATTTGAAATGTGGTATAAAGTAAATTTTGAAAATGGACAAGGAGGACTCAGATAATGGCAACGGATAGGCGGCCACCTTGCTTATATTATGTTTGTGCTGGACTTTGCACAAAGGGTAGAAAAGCAGATCACGCTCATTATTTCCAACACTGTAATAAATATGAACCGAGAGCAAGGGTAAGATATAAAAATCAGAAGAAGGAAAAAATAGAGAAGTTCAGGAAGAACGAGAGGTATTAAATAATGAAGAGAAAATAAAAAATCTTTACATATGGATTCTATATAGGGATGATCTTGTGGATGTACGGTTTAGTCGCATTTATGATTATTGAAATATAGTAATGGAAATGCTTTTGATATTCATACCACTAGCAATTTATTATTTTTTACAATAGGTAAGGGGATAATTGAAGAAAAGATTAAGAAAGGAAGAGGTTAAAATTATGGAACAGCCAAAATACAGATTTGAAGATTTACATTTACTATGGAAGAGCAAAGAAGTATTTCTTCAATGAATTAGGTCACATTGTATTAAACAGAATTGGATAATTACAAAAGGCAGCCAATGTTAAAGGTTGGTTAGTATCATAACTTTATATAAGAAAGAAAATATATTTTGATAGATATAAAAGCAGAATCAAGCAGAAATTTAGGGAAGAAATGCTTCTAAAGACATTTGATGATGTTTCAAGTTGATATGGGTTTTCGAGAAAAGAAATTGGTATCAAATAAAAGTATATGCTATAATTTGTTTGAAATCATTTGGTTGTTACCTTATAGATTTTGATTTGTTGCAGAGAGGTGTCCTGAAAAGGATGCCTTTTCTGTCGATTAAAATAAAAATGTTATTGACAATATCTGATGTAATAGTGTAGCATTATTGTATCAATAAAGGATAAAAAAACCAAACTACTAAAGATAAAACATCAAGTTACCAAAGAAGTGGTAGACTTGGTGTTTTTTGTATACTTAAATGGATGAAAATATATAAATGGTGAGGGAGTTGGTTAGAAAAAATATTGTCTGTCACTGTAACATTGATGTCATTATTTAATGGAGGAATATATATGGCTTTTTATCCTGAATATGTAAAGAGAATGAATTTATTAAAAGATGGATCAACAGAAGAGGAAACAAATTATAAAATAAATTATCTAAAACAGATAATAAAAAATGACAAAGTGTACAAATTTATCGGATTAAATGACACACCTGATAAGAATGAACAGAAGATAAATACTTTGTTGAAAGGAAATATATGGTTTTCGCAATACAAAATATTAAATGATCAAACAGAATTTCAAATAAATTATAATGCACGAAAAATAGCAAAAGTAATTGGATGTGATGAAGCGTATATACGTTTTATTGTAGATTGTATGATGGAAATATATGATATTTATTCGCTTACATATGAATATAGCCCGAAAATGTGGAAAAATTATGCATCAGATGGAAATGGAATTTGTATAGAATATAATATTGAAGATTATGATTATTTGTTCCCAGTAGAATATGTAAACAAAGGAGAGATTGATTTTAATAATATGTTAATTAATGCTTTGCGGGGTGAATCATTGGAGTTTGCTATATTGCCGTGGGTGATAAAAAATCCATATAATGAAACAGCCAGTCTAAACTCTACAGATGAGAAAGAGGTTAGGATTTTATTTAGTCCATATGATGATAAAGATATCAATAATGGGAAGGTTGATGCGAATATTAAAGAAGAATTAAGCTATAAAGGAATTAGCAAACCATATTCGGAATTTGGATTAAGTATTTCAAAAATAATAGTAGGAAATAAATGTGATGCGGAGATAAAAAATATATTAACGAAACGATATGGTTCAAAAATAGTTGAGAATTTACTTTAATGATATTCATTGAAAAGCTATGACTGTAATGGACATGACTTTTCTTTTAATAAAAGAAGTTCGAAGAAAAATTCATAGAATGAGAGAAATAGTAGAAAATACATATGTTTTGTTGATTATGCTATGTATCTGAATGTTATAAGGAAAGGAATATTATGTAAACTTCGTAAAATTGTAGGAAATATAAGCAAAAACGAAGATTATGTGATATTTTTTCACAATTAGAAAACAATAAACCATACTGAAATGGTAGAAAATAAATATAATTTTCGAACTATTACTCGAACAATATTATGTAAATCAAATGCAAAAAAGCCTTATTTTATAAGGAGGTTGTGAAGTTGCATTATGAAGAAATAGTGAAAATAATGAATTTTTATGTTCGGAAATACCGGGAAATAACATAATGTGTAAGTGAAAGATATGTTATAATAAGTAAAATAACTCCAAATTCCCCATATACATTATCACTGCTTAAAGGAGACGATTCCACATGAATATTAATCCAGATAAAATAAAAGAGTTGATGCTAATATATTCAGAACTTGACGAAGAATATCAAGAGAGATTATTTCAGGAAGCATATAAGTTACAGCTTATGCGAAGTCAAAAGAAACAGATGCAGAAAGAAGATACCATATATAAAACGGAGGCGGAATTCCAAAAAGAATTAGAATCAAGGACAGGAGAACGAGCTGCCAAAATATTAGAAGTATCGGATATTTTTGATAAAGCAAATGATACCGATAAAGCAGCTTTATTTATGATGGTTAATTATTTGGCAAGAAGAAAGAATTCTGTTTGTGAGCCAGATATTTCTATTGAAATAAATCAGAAAGAAATTTCTATGCAAGAATATTTAGAAAAATATTTGATGAGTGCGGATTATGACAAAGCGAGGGATATAGTTATTAAAACATTAAATGAAGATTCCAGTCATGCATAAATTGAAAAGTAAATAAGAAAGCCATCAGAGATTAATCTGGTGGCTTTTATAATAGGAAAAACAAATTAATATTAAACAAAAACGGCATTTTCAATGGTCTGAGGATACCAAAGAAGATAGCGTTCATGCTATAAATGATTACATTAATCATTCTAGCACATGGGGTTATTGTTGACATTTTTATCGGAGCGATTAAACTCTGGTGGCTTTTAATGATTATTTTATAGAAGTATCAAACCCCATATTATAAAATGGAATTTCTGAAGCCAAGTTATATTTAAGGGTAATATTTACTAAATCTAACAATAACTGAGAATTAATTGAATCAATAACAGTTTTTGGAATTTCTCCAATTACATTATCTATATGTTTTAATGCAGTAATTCCCATTTTAGATAATTGAATATATCCATTTTTAGATTCTTCGTTAATCTGAGCATTAGAAAATGGAATGTCAAAAATACACTCAGGATCAAATTCAAGTAAAATAGGAGCTATGAGGTATTTAGGTTCATTTCCTATTAGTTCTTTCGGAGTTTCTTTTAATATAACACAATATCGAGGCAATGATGCCGCATGATATGCTTTATTAATACGAGGTATCGCAGAGCCACATATTACTGGACACTGGGAATTTACAATTGTTCCAGGCTTAAGAAGATTTGGTGGAACAGTTGGCTTTTTTTCGGAAATATGGGTTACAACATCTTTTATATTACAATTAAATTCTGTGCAAATTTTTTCTATTACTGTCAAAGTAACGGGTTCATTTTTCCCCATTTTAGCAAGTGTTGCATTTGATATATCAACTCTTTTAGCAAAATCCATTTTCGATATATGCAATTTATTTAGGAAAATCCATAATGGTTCATATGATATAGCCATAATAATGCCTCCACTATATAATATACATATTTTACTATGCATTTCTGAATTTGTAAACAAAATTTTAAAAAACAGAAATATAGTATTGACTTTATAATACATACATGATAGAGTTATTTCTAGAAAAACAGAAATAAGAAGAAAAAACAGAAGCTACAAAATGAAAAAGAAGCCGATGATACCAACACCGACTTCAATATATGGATGCTACCAACATCCATAGAAATTGCACAGACTTACATCTGTACATATGTAATTAGACAGACATATTATAACAGATACATTTGAATATTTCAAATAAAAAGTCTTTCAGGTAGATCACCTGACAATTTCCAAACTTTATTTTTATATCGTGGAGAAATCCGCAAGAGTTTTATTATCCTAATAATAGAACGTAAGTTCACACAATGACAATTGTAAATGGGAGTGATGCAAAGAGAGAATGAATAAGTAGGCTTAAATGCCTAAAATTTTTTACCATTCATATCAAAGTTTAGAAAGTTATGGGAAAGAAAATAACAACTTATGCATACAACAGAAAAGGTAGGTGAACGTATATGGAATTAAACCGATGTGCGTATACAATTCTTGGAATCCTACGCACAAAGAAAGCAACAGACAAAGTGCATGGTGTAACAATCGCAGAAATTAATGCATTAGAGCGTATAAGTAGACCAAACACCATACATAAAAGAATCAAAGAAATGCAGTCACTAGGATATGTTAATGAAGGTGTAAAAGCCGGACGAGCCAAAACATACTTTATTACAGAATCGGGACTTGCATTATTACCTATTAAAAAGGAGGACAACGAAGATGCATAGAAAAGAGTATTTATCGCTTTATGGTTTTTTATCTCTTGGACAGGCAGGCGGTAATTTGACCAAAAATTTTGAGGATGAAGGATTTCCGTGTGTAGTGGCTAACAGTTCAATAGAGGATTTAGCCACTAGGAATGCAAAAAATAAGCTTCATTTTAGAAATGGAACTGGATGTCATAAGAATAGAAAGATGTCAAAACAACTTTTAAAACAGAACTTAGAAATGCTAATTGATGAAGTGAGATCCAAGATGTCAGCAATCACTACATTATTTATATGTGCATCATCATCTGGTGGAACTGGTTCTGGAATGTTGGCAGCAGTTGCAAAAATTCTATCAAATCAGTTGGAAATAAATATTTGCCTTGTAACAATTTTGCCTGATGCATCTGAAAATTTTCAGTCATATGCCAATACAGTTGAGTTGTTTCAAGAAATTGAAAAACTTGATTGCATAGGAGCAACATTCATTTTAGATAATTCAAAGCATAACGACAAAATGAAAATTAATGAAATTTTCTACACACATTTGAGTGCATTTCTTTCAAATGAAAATGGCGGTGATTATGGGTGCTTAGATAGAAGTGAAATTGATAAGCTGTTAAGTACGCCTGGTATGGCTATTATGTCAAAACTTGGAAAAGACAATTCAGATAAAATTGTTTCTTCTATTATAAGTAACAATATCTATGCACCAATAGAACAGAACAAAGTTGTTCGATATGTCGGAATTATGAGCTGCAATGATCGTGTAGATACAAGTGAGCTTTATTCACAGATAGGTACTCCAATTGATACATATATCGGAACAAATGCTTCTGCAAATGTTTGTATGGTTAGTGGATTAACATTGCCAAAAACTCGCTTGAATCAAATAAAAGAGGCAGCGCAGACAAATATGGAGATTATCAAAAAAGGAATTGATGCATCAAAAAATAGTCTGTTTGATGACTCTTTGGACTTCTTAGGCGCGTTTGATGATGAAAAGCCAATACAAAAGAAGAAGGAACGGTCAGGAATCGACATTCTGAATGAATTTTTATAAAAGTTCATCAGAGAAGGGAGAATTATATAGTAGGCAAAAATGATTTTGTCAAACATACAGAAAAGTTTATGCAAGGAAACGGAGGATTAATTACATGGAACTTACAGAGTTATCAAAATTTTTAAAAGAACAGAATGAGAGTGGCAAAGGTTTTCAGATTCATTTGAATAGTGGAAATCTTGATAAAAGGAGTCAACACAATACTGATGTTGAATTTGGTGATTTATATTTCACAAATTGTAAGTTACTAAAAAATACAACATTTTTATCCTTTTCTAATGATAAAAAAGAACCAATAAAATTCTATAAAGAAACACCACTTTACCCAATAGAGATTAATAGCAATCTGTTCATTGACATTACAAAAATTGAATTGGTTGAGAATGTGGAGGATTTCAAAGACTGGTTTATGTTTCCATCATCAAGAGTTATCAATCTTTATATGTTTCCAGAAAATAACAACGTGGATGGACACAGAAATATTATAACTGTCGGCTTTCGGCTTTGTTGAGTAATAAACAGAGAATGTATATAGGAGGGAATAGTTATGGAAAGAGTGTTGATCAGAGAAGATAACGGCAAGTTATCAATGGTTTTGGAATTTGATTCAGGCAACGTGTAGAAATTCCCATCAATAAAGATGGCTCTATACGTTGATTGAAAGATAAAACTAATAAAATTAACAGAAAATAAGGAGGATTTTAATGATGAAAGGAACTGTTAAATTTTTTAATAAGTGTAAAGAAGGTACAACCAATTCTTACAACGCAGATGATAAAGAAATTATTGGAGGATGAGCATTTGCCTCTTAAAAAGATTGGAAACAATTCATATTTGGTAATTGCCGAAAATAACATCATTTAAAGCTCAGAATAGGGCATGACATTTGAAAAACTTGCTGAATATGCCGGCTTTTCTATCAGTGAAGAATAGGTAAAAATCATTCTCCTAACGGAGAATATTAATAATAGGTGGGAGTCCTGATAGGGTATGTTCCTATTCCACCAAAACATCAACATAGAGGATCAGCGAAAGGCTGATTCTCACCTATTAAAAATTTGGAGGACAAATAAAATGAGTAAAAAAGTAAAAGACGAATGGAAACAGTATTTATTGGATGAAGAGAAGGATTATTCTGTGGAACAGCTTATCGAAAAGTTTAAATATGCAGTTAGTTATTTAAAATCGCATCATCTGAGAATTGTTCCTGAAATGTTTACAGATTCTGATCCTGATATCGTTGATGAAAAATATCATTTGTCGGATAAGGACAAAGAAGTATACGCTAAGTCATTTGAAAAAGAAGGTTATGCACCACAGGATTGCAAGACAATTATAAAAGTAATGGATGCAGTATATCATGTTTTAGATATTTCAAAAGAAGAGGCAAGGCAATTTACCTTATATATCGCAGAAAATCATTTGACTTTAACTGATGCGATTGAAAGAAAATATCATCTTTCCTTAAGCGAATATGATGATTATATGGAAGTTGTGTTAATGCCATATACAAATTATTGTGGAAGAAAATCATTACAATTAGGTAAAGAATTAGTGGACATCCTTGCAGTAGTATTTGCAGAGTAAAAATATAGATAAGCGGTATACGGTATATTACCGTATGCTGCTTATAATGGGAGAAAAGTATATGAATACAAAAAATACAACAGCGAAGAACCTTCAAAAAGCAATAAAAAATAATCTGGTCACAGTCGTAAATGCGCAGACAGAGTGTAAAGATACAGATGAGGTTCAGACCATTACAGCAGAGCAGTTTATGACAGATTTGAATTTTTATGTGGAATCAGGTATCTTTTCAGATTCATTGGATTTCAAATTTGCGGTCACAGGTAAAGATTTTTTACAGATTCAGGTAGGTTATATGAGTTGTTATTGTCAGCATTGTATTATAGCCACATTGAAATTATGTGATGGCATAACGATGGAGCAGGTAGAGAAGCAGCTTAGAGAGACGATATTCGATATTTTATCTGCATAGAAATGGAGAATATTATAAATGACAGAGATTATTGTTGCAGTGAGATGATGCAAACGACTGTTGAAGCGAACAGTTACAACATTTCAGAACGGATTTACAAATTCCCCTTTTATTAAATATAGGCACATTGCTTTTGTGGGCGGTGCGCCATGATAAAAATTGAATACGGAGGCACAAAGGTATGAAGTCAGTAAAATTATCGGAATTAAAATTTAAAGATTTTGGATTGGATATAAAGAAGAATTTTCTTAATCCATCCAAATGTGAATGTGGCTGTGATGCATATGGTCTTATGAAATGTGACAACACAAAAGAGTTGCAAGATAGTCTCTGCCATTTGGTATGTGAGAGTGGTAAATATCCATGTGGAGTAGTGGTGATAAGAAAAGATAATACTGTTTTAGTTGGATTTTCACATAAAGAAAAACCTACATTATTATGCGGTTATAGAAGTTATGCTTTCAAAGATGCTCCAAAAGAGTGGCAGTATTTATCAGTCGGTGAACTGGTTACAAAAACATATGAATTAGAACATTATGGAATAATGATTGAATTAGAGGATAATTTCTATCAGACCGTAATGGAATAGGTTAGGAGACCAACTATGAAATTTAAGTGGTACAAAATCCTTTTGGAACAGAGGTTGAGATTGTTAATAAAGATAGTAGATATTTCAGAAGAAAAGGAATATTAGTATCACCAGCACCAGGAGGCGCAGGATATTGTATTGGGTTAGAAAATGGAGAAGCAGATTTTTTCTGTGATTATGAATTTTTACCAGTACAAAATATTTTAACCTTGGACAAACTGGATGTAAAAACATTATCACAAAGCTTCAATCAGAGCTATCTATATGAGACAAATCGTGTAGTGGTCTATTTGGGAAAATTCACAAATGAGGATATAGAACAGGCATATAAAAATCTTGCAGAACAGCTTGCAAGTGGAGAATGTAAATATAGTAAGGCTGAATATGTGCTTGCTTTATTAAGTGAAATGCAAAAATATGATGCAGAAGCAATCAAAGATCCTATCGGAGAAATGATTACATTTATTCAATGGTGGGTGGAAGGTTTGAGAAACCATGTAACAAAGGATATGAAAGATAAGAGATATTTTGAGACGGAACATTTCAAGATTGATTTTATCGAGTTAGATTAGGAGGAATGAACTATTAGTATAGAAGAAAGAATCGACTATATGGATTATCTGAATCCATGCAATAAAAATCAGACAGCAAAGGTATTGGAAAGATTCTTTTATGTCTCAAATGGGAGAGAGTACATATCTGTTATACCAGATGAAGCAGAAAGAATAACAAAATTACCGACACAGGAAGAAGTAAAATCAGATTCAGACAGAGCAATATCGTATGCGAGAGATATTATCTTAAATGCTGGAAAATATAAAGATATGGATTTAGACGAGGATATATTGAAAAAATATACTTGTGATTTAGATCCATTACTTGACAAGATACTTGCTATCAATATTGCAGATATTTTGAATAGACAGAGCCAATATAAAGATAATGAGCAATTAAAAAATGTTTGGATTACTTCAATAGAAGAATTAAAAACAGACTTCAAAAAAGGAGAAGATACACCATCTATACCACAGATTATTGATGGAATTGATACATCAAAACTTGTAATTGGAATGACTGTTAAAAATTATAAAATGCTATGTGAATTATTAGAACAAGAAGTAAAAAATGGTAAGTCAAAAAAATTACAGTTGGAAGATTGGAAAAGATATTTTGATTGGGAAAAGTCGGGACAGAAATTTATTATAACGGATGTTTATGATACACCTTTGACCAAAGAGGATAAGAGAAAATTAGGAAATAATTCGATTTACGTTAAATATATAGAAGTGATTCTGTTGCAATATCTATCAAAACAGCAAGGATTTACAAAGACATTTACAAAACGTAACTGGTGGGAAATGTTGGGGATTGTAAATGAGCAATACGGAAAGAAGTCTGAGAAGGAACTAACCAATTTGGATTACAAGGTTACTCCGTGGGAAGTAAAACATTTTTATCAAAGATGTAATAAGAAATTGGAAGAGATTTTATTTTCTGCATTGAACAGTTTAAGGAGCAGAAAACTCATTACATATGAGATTCAGACAATGATTGTAAAGTGGAATCCACAAAAGCGTTGCGATGAATATTTTGAAGCTACGGACAATCAGAAAAAACAGATATTGGAAGTTGAGCATTATGTACTCCACAATGTTATGAAATATGAAAAGATGGTACAGGTCTTTTTGAAATTCCAACAGCAAGAATATTATCAAAAAGTAAATGATTTACTGTATGAATATTATGGTTGGGATCACTGCTACAAGCAAATCAAAATTATCTATACTCCCGAAGGAGTTCGTGAAGCATACCCAGAACTTGAAGCAAAATTACAAAAAGAATTATTGAATGAAAAAATATGCGAGGTAGTAGATGAAAATGCTAAAAACACATTTCAGAAATGGCAGACAGATTATCAACAGTGGAAAGATGAAATAGCATCAAGAACATGGGTTGAGAATGGAAAAATAATTCCAAGACCAAGAAAGCCGTTTATGCCAGAGCATATAGATGAAGAAACTTATTTAGGAGCACAAAGCATATTAAAAAATGAACTTATACAGATAGGTCATAAGGATATGGTATTTTCGACAGAAGATTTTCTTGAAAGCAATAATGAGTTAGATAGTATATTCGATTTTGTAAAGTGAAAAAGTTGGCACTTTAAAATCGTAACAATAAACATAACCCTATATTACGAATATAAAGTGCCAATTTTTGAAAATACATAAAAATCATACGAGATTCAATGATTTTGTGTAGTGACGCAAGGAACGGAACAAACATCATTTGTGGCTGCCACGCAGACACCCATTAAGGAGATAAGACATGGATAGAAGTTATAGATTAAAAATGGAAGATAAATTGAATACAAATACTCTTACAAAAGAGTACATATTAAATTGCATAGCAAAGCATGAGAAGAAAATCAATGACCTTGCTTATAAGGAAAAGCAGTACAAAGCATCCAATTACAATAATCATAAGTTGGAACTGGATAAGCTGATTGAATACAGACAACCTTTTATTGATATTCTTATGAAAGAGTACAGAATGTCATTGGAGGATATTAAAATTGCATTGCAAGATGTAAAGGATAAAAATATTCCTACCAATGCCGTATGTGACCAGGTAAGAGGGATTATTACTAATGGATGTTACTTTCTTGAATAGTGGGTTTCTGTTCCAGAAACAAAAAGATTTGTTCCGCATGGCTACACAAATCTTTCAACGAGAGAATATATTTTATAGATACTTGATTTGAGCGTACCTTGAATGGTTCAAAATATGAATTAAACTGATTATTCTTTTCGATAAAGAGAGAGTATGTCGGCTGCCTATCGGCATCCGAAATAAGCACCCTCTATTTATCTGAATAATAAGTTTACAATTTTTCACTTGATAGAAGGAGAATTATATATATGAGTAAAGCAATTACAGAGAAAAAATATTACAGAGTTGGTAAAACATTTTCAAATACAGATAAGGACTATAACGGATTATTAAATATTCCATTTGGTATCTGGATTACAACACAGAGTTTTGAAGTAATAAGTTCTATGAAATGGGAGAAAGCATATAAGCTAAGTATTCCGATTGATGGAAAGATTATTGATGATAGTATTAAGAACTGCTGCATTTTTGTCTATTTGGATGAAGCTAATTATGACAAAAAAGAATATCAGCAAGTTACATGGGATGAACTTATGAAAAAGCAATTAACAAATTAAAAAATCTAACGTATACAGATGAAGATAAGGTTATCTTGAAACAGTTTTACCGTGTACTTGCTAATACATATCATCCTGATCATAAAAAGACAGGTAATGCGGAAATGATGAAACGTTTGAACAATTTAAAAGCCGTGTGGGGAATATAGAAAGGGGTATGAACATGAACAGAGAAACAGTTATTCAGAACATTTTAACCAACTATGGGCAGTACATCTCAAAAGAAGAAGTCGAGTCAATGGTAGATAGCGGAAAAGAGCAAGGTCTTACATATGATTTGATTTATCTGACGTTAAAGGCTCAGTTATCACAGTTAGCAGGTGAAGAATTTTATTGTACAAGTTCCGATATGGCGAAAGCACTTAATGTATCGGAAGATGAAATCAATAGGCTTATAGAGGAATCAAGAGAAGAATTAGCTGCTGTTGGTGAAAATCCAGATGATTATTTTAAAACGGTAGAAAGTACAAGATTTATGATGTAGCGTGACCAGAAATGGGAATGTTATTTTTACAAGATCTTTCAATCTGACAGGATGTAGGTATGTAACGAAACGTTATATATCTTTCGCACACATGTGTACGAAAATATTTACTGATCTATTTCAAACGCTCATATTGTAAGATTGAATCTTTATTTAATTCTACACTTGTGCCGAAAAGTTGTCCAGTTGTGATAACGAGCTTAAAAACAAGCTGGTATAGGTGAGGTATGTTCTATTCCCTGATTCAAGGTAACTGTCAGTGACCACGAAATTGTGGACGTTTTCAATTCTGGAAACACATGATTAGCCACATCGGGCGGTTGGTTTGAACCAGACGTTCATACGTTCGCTTTAAAACGAATGGTTCTTCTAATCGGACGAATCAAGCCGATTCTCCACGGGGAACATGTATGGACAGATTTGTCCAAAAGCCATAAAGCATTTCCTTATTTGGGGACGCTATAGAAACGGAGGTGATTATAATAACAGACAATATAACACAGATCAAATATATCAAAGTGGTAGAAAAGTTATACCAGGTTACAGACATATCATTTGTAGATATGACCATTCGTGCAGTAGAGACAACAACTGCTACACCTGTTCCGCAAAATGTGATATTCGACTTGGATGATCTGAAGGAATTCAAAATTAAGCTAATAAATAATGGCGGGATGGCAGATATTGTTGATTTTAGCGTGAGAAAGAAAAATAAACGCAAGATATAGTATGATATAGGGCGATACAGGACTATATATAGTATAAAAATTCCAATGAAACAATCGTTTCAAAATTCCATGAATCTAGTTAAATAAAGTGGTGGGTAGCCACTATAAAAACCCTATGTGCAGCGAAATAGTCTGACGGTTGGAGATGATCACTGAGGCTTGAAAAAGTAGACATATAAATTGAATAAATGATTTAATGATGGTATAATTTTTCTCATAAAAATATTAAAGGGGGAACATGAATGAGTGAATTTATTTCATGGTGTAATTTAAATCAAGGCTTTTTATCGTTTGTACTTTCATTAATGACAATTATTTTGAGTGTTGTAGCAATAGTAATATCTTTAAAAATAGGGAAAATGCCTTATGAAAGAAAATTAAGAATTATTCCAGAACCTTATAAAGTGAAAGGAAAAATGATGCTGGATATAATAATTATTAATTGTGGACATGTGGAAACGGGGATAGAACACATTGCTATAATGGATAATTCAAATTTAGTTTTAGGTATGTATACTGGTTCAAATATATATGTAAAACCAGAGGAAATGGCAAAATGTAGTATTGAAATATTTGATAGACAGGAATACATAGAAGAAAATATGATTGATTTAAATAAGAAGATAGTGATTAGTGTATATGATATATCCAAGAAAAAGTATATTTTTAGAAATGGATTTCCTATTGGATGATTATTTACCAACCATCAATTACGATGGTTGGTATTTTTTTGCACAAAATCAGAAACAGAACGGAGAATATTGCATATAGAAGAAACACGATTGGAGGAAATGTGTATATGAGTAATAAGAAAAAATTTGAACCTAGACGATTTAGAATATATAAGCTGAGTACATTTGATGCACTTACTGATGATGAACGTAAATTCCACATGGCTTATAAAGATGCAAAAAAGGAAAAGGTGTTTTTAAAGGAACAGAGAGACAATTTAATTGCATCATTTGAAGGTGTCAGAAAGATAGACAGAAATCGTCTGTATATATATGATTATGACGAGAATGGAGAAATCATAGAAGAATCAGAACGAGAGAACTTTGACAAGCAAGTTGCATTGGCTGAAAGTGAAATGGCAAGAATGGCTACAGATTTTTCAGAGAAAGATCCACTTGTAATAGAAATTGTATATCTTAAAACGTCGAAGCTTAATGAGGTATTGCATCAGATTGTAGATAGAGGCTTGGATATTGATGGTCAGCATTATATTTTCTATTCCAGCACAACAAATCAGATGAAGCGTGGAGAGTGTATTCTTTTAAAAGAGAATTTTTATAAAGCACATGAACAGGAGATTACACTTGGTCTGACTGATGAGGTAGTAAATGCAAAAGACGGTTGTAATATAGGAAAGAGATTAGCTTATAATGGACTGCTGCTGTCAACATCATTTATACCAGAAGGATATGAACTTACGCTTGATGAGTGTTTAGTAGTTCCAGACTTTGAAACTATTATAAATGAAAAGGTGGAATGTATTGACCATGATGATAATAGTATTACTGGCATAGAGGCAAGAAATGAAAATGTTAAGATTCCGCAAACTGATGGTGCCGGAATGTTCCTTCCAGGTGTGTTACCAAGCTCTGCTCAAATTCGGTGTGGACATATTAAAGGTTGTATATTCCCGTTAGATTTTAGAAAATTCTTGCAGTTAGATGAAGTCGAGGGAATAAAACCAAGTTCTGTTATTTCTGATGCATGGGGTGACAAACATGATGTAATCAAGGAAAACATCAAAATTATATTGACTGCTTCACAAGTAAAAATGTGGAAATACTATGATTCATGGGAAGAATTAAAGGAAACATACAATGCTTGTGGCAAGAAAATTGCAATAAACAATTTTGCCGAAGAACCAAAAGGATGGGAAAAGACTAGTTATCAATATCTTCATACGTTAGACCGTGGAAAATTTACTAATGATAAGCTGAAGGAACTTTGTGAGAATACATTGAAAAAGCTTAAGGACATGAAAACTGATGCTGGTAAAATTGCTGAAATTTTGAGTGAACCATATCTTTCTGATGCAATAACGGCATATCCTGAGTTAATCCAAGATAAATATATTCAAAAGAAATTGGAAAACAAATTCAGAAGTGAGAGAAAAGATGCTTGTGGGAATAAGCTTATACTGGAAGATTCATTATATGCTTATATTTGCCCGGATTTGTATACATTTTGTGAATGGCTGTTTTGTGGTATTGAAAATCCTAAAGGTATTATACCAAGGAATCATGTGTACTGTAGCTTCTACAATGATGAACCATACAACAAATATGATGTCGTTGATTGTTTAAGATCTCCACATTTATATATGGAGCATGGAATAAGGAATCTTGTAAAAGGCGATGAATTGGAACAATGCAAGGATTGGTTTATAGGAAATGATCTTGTTGTAAGTAGTCATGATTTATTATGTCGTATCCTTCAGTTTGATGTTGACGGAGATCATGCTTTAGTCACACCAAATAAGACTATGATAGAGTGTGTGCCGACAGACAAAAATATTTTGTATTATACAGGTTTTGATGCAGACAAGCCACAAATTACTAAAGAAGCAATTTATAATGCCTTGGTTGCGAGTATGGATAATTCAAATATTGGTGATATTTCTAATGCTATGACCAAGAATTATAATAATGAAGAAATTGATGACGAGTTTAATAAGGTTATGTGCTGCTATAATAATTTGACAATAGATTTTCCGAAAACACAGCAGAATATTTCCTTGGGTGAATACGAGGAAAAGTATAATCAGCTTATCAATGAAAAACCACCATATTTCTTTCAGTATGCTAAAGATAAAAAACGTGAAAACTGCAAGCCGCTTTCTAATAGTAACTGTGATCGTATATGTGCATACATTCATAAGGAAACCAGCAATAAGAGATATACCTGGAAAACAGATAATCCATTTAAGGTTGGTGTACTTTTTGATGAAGCTATCAAAGTAGATACAATGGATGAATCGTATAGAAGGTTAGAGCAACTTATGTTTGATTTGAAACGTAAAGAACAGTCATTGACGTTTAGAATCAATAATGAGATAGAACAGTTGGACAAATCTGATGCAATGCGAGAGAAGATAAGTAAATATGATGTGTTTTATACAATGTGTGATAAAATGATACTCTGTATTTTTGACGGAGACAGAAAACGTGCGACAGCATATCTCACAGATTTTGAGTATTTACAGAGGGAAAATTGTGATAGTGGTAAAAATATCTTGTGGAATTGCTATGGAGATATTATTCTTGAAAATATTAAAGCCAATGTTGGAAATCCTGCTGGTATACCTGAAAGAAAATCACACTATAAGAAAAAGGGCAGTGGAAAGAAAAATAGAGAGGTACATGAAATTGGTAAAAGTGTTATAGAAAAAATCAATAAAGACATTGAAGAGGTTTCTACAGTTACAATATACAAGGATGAATTAGAATGGATAGATAATCTTCCGTACAGGAAAAACTGTAGTAATGATAGAGAGTTATTATTTATCTTGATGGTGCAGCAGAAGAGAAGCAAATCTGGGAAAGTTTGGGTATATGCCAATAAGAGGACTGCGCTAACCTGTAATGGACTTGATAAGATGATTGGTGATGGAGTTAGTATCGCAAAAAAGGGCATAAAGCGTTTACAAAATATGGGAGTCCTTTCTATTATAATGCATGGAAAAGATATGGAGATTGTAGTAAATGCTCCAGAAGTTAATGAGCCTAAAATCGCATATGGCATAGAGGGTACACAGAAAAATCCGATTGTTTCATTCTATGAACACAATAAGGAAAGAATGATTGCTGAATGTCCATACTGTCATAAAAAATACATTAAGGTTGGCAATATGAAAACTTGTCAGAATACAGTTTGCAGAGAACAGTTAGCTATGGATCGCAAACTTGGATACAAATAATTTGGATAATTTGTTGTTAAAATGTAACAGTGATAAGGTCTTAAAAATAAAGAAATTTTGTTGTTGTTGCACAAAAACGCCGATTTGTAATAGGGAGAGGAATAGCATTATTTCTCTCCAATTATTTATTTAAAGAATTGGAGAAGGACTATGAATCAAGAAGAATTAAGGAATAAATTGATTTCAATAGTTGATTCTGGTCTTAATGCCAGAGCTATTGCAGATCATACTAAAATTTCGTATGAAAGCTTGGCAAAATATAAACAGGGTAAAATGTATCTTATTCCTGCTGATGCAGACAAGCTTGAAAAATACTTATCGTTGGTACAGATTCCAACATCAATTTAGTAATAACATCCGGCAGGATGATTATTATATATTGAATATCATATTATAGGCAGGGAGATAGGACTTCCTGCCCGACAAAACGATAATAATGCTTGTCACCTTCAGCAAGTGATGATTTCTATTATAAAAGTTAAATCTAGGCAATTTAACCAATTAGTTGATATACTGTTTTAAAACAGCAGTATATCAACGGAGTACCGAGTGTATTCAAAACAATGAATAATTAAGCGGACAGGCTGATTCAAATTAGGTCTGTCTGCGAAATCAGAAAAAGGTAGTATTCTGTCGATTATTGGTATATAATGGTAATATTAAATACTGATGATTGGGGGAGGTAATAATTGTGCTAATAGCAAGCATATTGGCTCATGCAGGTTTAGGAATAGTTCTGGCATTATTTTTCGTTATCTATTATGTTAACGGAAATGGAAAGGCAAAGATATTTTTTGAAATATTATTAGGATTAGGTGGAAATGCAGGTGCTATTTTTGTTTTATATAGAACATTTAAAATTGAAGATACTACTGTAAACTTGTTCTCTATGGCATCATGTTTCTTTTCATTTATTATTGCAACGATTATATTTGTTATAATATTTGCTAACATGATAAAAGATAAAGAAAATGATAAACTTCAAATCATACGATTAAGAGATATTATCGTAGGTCAGACATCGTGGGTTAAAGAATTTCGTGATAAACGAATGAAAGAGATTGATGATGTATTAGACTATAACAAACTAAGACAAAAAGAAGAAACAATAAAACGTCAAGAACAAGAGATTGAAACAAAAAAAAGATTTATAGACGAAGAAATAGAGCGAATAGAACAAATTGGCAATAAAAAAGTTCATTTAAAATTGCCAGAAAAGTCTAATATAACTCTAACTAAAGAATTTGTTGATTTAATGCCATCTTATTTTAAAGATGTCGTTAGGTGTATTTCTGAGATGAATACATTAGAACAAGAGTATTTAAGTATAGTTAATACAGAAAATATGGATATAAATAATATAAAATCGTATTTGTATGCTTTGTCTACAGCAATATCTTCTAATATTTTTAATAATAATTCTGGCGATATACGAATACATTTTCGATATTATGATAAGGATAAATGTGGTTATGTAAAATTGGCTGCAATTAAAGGAAACCAAATCTTTGTTCAAGACATGACATTTATTCCATATGATAAAGAAAATATGATTAATAAATCATATGAATGTAAACGAGCATTGATAAAAAGCATAAATTGTTCTTATGACTATAAAAGTGATAACAATGCTATTTGGAAAGATTATTTAACATATACATTTTATAATTTAAAAACAGAAAATATTCCATATTTATCATTTGGTATTTCATTAAAGAACGAAATTAGATACAAAAAATTGTTTTATTTTTTAAATTATATCGCTTTTTTTGAAGAATACTTGCAGGAAAAAATAGAAATACTGAATAATAAATATAATTTGGAATACATAATATATGGGGGTAATGAATAAATGTCAAAAATATCTAAGTTAAATGCTTTTACAACTATGGTAGAATATATTGATTGTGACAAAACTCAAATTGCTAACGATATATTCAAAATTATAAATCGCTCTCAAAATCAAGATAAAAAAAATAATGTTATTTCCAATTATATACAACTACAAAAAAAAGAAGAAAAGTATTTTAAGAAAGAATTTATAATTGAAGAAGGACAATGCAACAAAGAGCAGGACTAATCTCCTGCTCTTTTACTATATGCACTGATTAAAGAAGAGTGTATTGATTAGATATAGCTATGTAAAACAATTTTAATACGAAATTGATATAAAAACCAGTGTGATTGATTTTGTACTGGTTATTCTTTTTGGTCAAATATATTTGACACTTAATAGAATAAGGAAAGGGGGGGGTGAGCAGATGACGCAGGAAGAGTTACGAGAATTATATAATGAACGTTTAGAAAAAGAAAAACAGACATATATTTCTAAAGTTACCGGTATTGATGGAGCTATACTTAGCAAATTCAAAAACAATAAAATCAATTTATATCCGGCATTATTCGCAAAGCTGGGGAACTATCTATTAAATTCATAAAATTCAATTCAAATTTATCTAAGGCGAAAAGCCAGAATCTGATTATTCAATCAAATATTTCAAGAGGAAAATCTATGAAACTTAATAAGGATGACAGAATCAAGTATGATGATTCTTTTTATGCGGTTGTGGCAGTTATATGGTCAACCGTTTATTTGCGTGCGATAGAAGATGGCACAACAAATTATGACTATGAAATCAGTGAAGTTTATAAAACATATAGAGATGTGGAGTTTCTGGGAAAGAAGGTTAATTAATGGAAGAAAATAGATTTACATATGAAGATGTGTTCAATGTGCTTAATAGTATGGATGGGATAAAGAAAGAGTTTTTAATCGAAAGTATAGATTTGTCTCAACTATTAAACATGTTAAATTCGAAAGAAGCGTTTGAAGCAGTATTAAAGAATATAGACGATTGTATTGCTCGATATCAGCTTTTGGAAGCGCATTTAGTTGAATTAAAAACAAAACTTATTACAGGCGAATATAACGTAGCTGGTGTGATTGATAAAAATACTATCTCTGAAAAATACGATGATTTAAAAGAAGATGATAAGAAAGATGTTGTTTTGAATCTGATGAATAATGGAGATTTTCAGAAGAAGTGTTGTGAAATTTTGAGTTCTGACATGAAAAGATGCATTAACACTGATGCAACATTAAGGATTTTAGATCGGATATTCGGTGTGAGTAAATATTTTGATAGACTTATCAGCACTGGTATTGGCTGTAATCATCAGTATAGGATTGAGTAATGAAGAAGGAATTTGATGAATGGGATGATTTGATGAACGACATTAAATCTGATGTTGATGATGTGCTCTCCAAGGAAGTATTTGACGAGGTTCGGGATATTGAAATGGAACATATTCAAACCGATGTATTTAGTCAATATACTCCTAAAATTTATGAAAGAAGATCTAATGGTGGTATTGATGATCCTAGAAATATAGTTGGATATGAGAAAAGGATGCACTTATCAGTGGTTAATGAAGCACAATTTAACGATGATTACGGTACCTATAATCATGGTTATGGACTGCCGCAGTTGATTAATGACGGAGATAGTAGAAATGGATTTTACTACGATTTTCCTGGCGTATACAATGCACCAAGACCATTTATTGATAATGCAGTAGAAGAGGTTGAAAGGTCAGAACGAGTAGACTTTGCATTTGAAGATGGAATGAAGAAACGTGGAAATACGATGATTTAGAAAAGGAAGTGAAGTAATGGCGAAGAAAATAAATGTTGATGTAAATTTGCGGGATGAAGAAGCAAAGAAAAAATTAAAAGATATTGAGAATGGAAAATATAAGGTTGATGTGGATATTAATAGCGATGGAGCTGATAAGACTACTAAGAAAATCAGTGAGCTTGCATACACAACAAAACATTCTCAAACTGTTTTTGAAAAGCTAAAAAATACTATGGGAAATTTGTTTTCTGGAAAAAATATAGCCTTTACAGCATATTTAGCTGTATTGAATGAAATTAGAAAAGCGGCTAGTAATACAAGGCAAGAGATTACTGATCTTGATAAGTCCATTACGGATTTATCAGTTGCAATGGGACAAGGACGTAATGCAGCGGCAGAATATCTAAAACAGTTAAATCAACAAGCTCAAGATATGGGGGCAACAACAAAAGAAGTGGCTGATTCGGCAGATTCATGGCTTAGACAGGGAAAGTCTGTAAAAGAAACAGGAGAACTTGTATATGATTCTATGATACTGTCGAAATTAGGACAGATTGAGAGTGCAGATGCAAGTACATATTTAACTTCAGCTCTTAATGGATACAAAAAAAGTGCATCTGAAGCAATTAATATAGTAGATAAATTAACGGCTGTTGATATGGAATCGGCATCAGATGCCGGTGGACTTGCTGAGTCAATGTCTAAAACAGCTTCCGCTGCTGATATGGCAGGAGTCAGTATGGACAAACTGATTGGAATGATTGCTACTGTTAAAGAAGTCACACAAGACAGCGATGAGTCTGTCGGTAATATGTTTAAGTCTGTATTTTCACGTATGAATCAGATTAAGGCAGGTAAATTTGTAGACTTAGAAAATGGAGAAAGCCTGAATGATACTGAAAAGGTACTTAATAAAGTTGGTATTGCAATGCGTAATGCTAATGGTCAGTTTATCAGTAGCGAAAAGATCATGGATGAGGTCGGTGAAAAATGGAGCGATTTTGATAGTGTGACGCAGAGAGCAGTTGCAACGGCAATGGCAGGATCATATCAATATAACAAATTAATTGCATTATTTAATAACTATAGTAAGGCACTAGACTATACAAAAACGAGTGCTGAATCAGCCGGCACTGCAATAGAGAAATTTAATTCATCTTATAAAGAAAGCCTAGAGGCTAAAACAAATACGTTGCAAGCATCTTTTGAATCTATGATTATGAATTCAGATATGAATGAAGTTTATAGTAGTATCTTAGATGCTACAACAGCACTTGTAAAATTTGTTGATGAGACGAAAATTCTTAAGGGTGCGCTTATAGGGGTTGCAGCATTTGCTGGTATCAAGGCATTTATGAGTATAAAAACAGGGGCAACAGAAGCATATATTGAATTAAATAAGTTTACAAATGCAGTAAAAATCGCAAACAGTACAGAAATTTCTACTGCGGAATATAATAAGCTTTTGTTACTTTCAGATGGATTATCTAAGAAACAAATGAAACTTATATTAACAACGAATTCATTAACAGTAGCACAAAAGAAGCAATTGTTAATGTCATCTGGACTTAGTAAAGAAGAGGCGATTGCAACCTTGCAGGCTTGGAAGATGTCTGTTGCAAATAATGGGCTTTCAGCATCTACAACATCAGTGAGTAATGCATTCAAAGGATTATGGCTTACATTAAAGGCTAATCCATTAATATTAATTACATCAGCGATTGCAATTGGTGTATCTGCATGGCAGAAATATAAGCAGGCACAAGAAGAAGCAAGTCAAAAAGCATCTGAGGCAGCAAATACTTATAAAGAACAGTCCTCTTCTATTGATGATGCAGTTACAAAATATAAAGAATTACATCAGCAATTATTAGCCGCCAAAGGAAATGAAGAAGAAACCGCAAGTGTTAAGTCTCAATTATTAGACTTACAGAAACAGTTGAATGAACAGTTTGGCGAAGAGTATGGAAATATTAACCTTGTTACTGATGCATACAAGGATCACACAGAAGCTATTAAAGCTTATAATAAAGAAGCTGCTAATACTCTGTTAAATGAAAATCGTACTGAGCTTAATAGAGCAGAAGACAAAATGACTGATGATAATGTTTATATGCTTGGAAATTTGGATGGTCTTACAAAAGCAGATGAACTTGGTACACTTGATAAAATTAAAAAGTTTGCTGCAGATAATAACATTCAATTTTCTGATATGGGTGGATTCCAATTTACAGGAAATGCGGAAGAAGCAACAGAAGCAATAAATAATTTTATGACATCTGTATCAAATCTTCAAAAAGAATTAGAAAGTACAGGTGAAACATCTGATGTTTTGGATAATATTTTTGAAGGCTTATTAGATAACTCAAGCGAAGCTCTAACAGATGCTAATAGCATAATTGATGAATACGGTGAAAAATATCAAGAAAAGCAATTGGCTGAGATAGCTTCTTCTGATAAATTGTCTTCTGCATATAGCAAAGTAACATCTGCTGTTCAAAAATATAATGATGCCGTTGCTAATTCTGACAATCCATATGAAGATGAAAATGTAAAATCTGCATATGATAATCTTCAGAAAATAAAAGGTGAGATTTCTGATGATTCCGATTGGGATAATTACAAGGATATCATAGATAAAACATTTGATGAAGCAGATTCTGATTCATATGCTTTTTACGAAGATTTAAAGGAAAATAAAGACGGTATTGGCGATTTAGCAGATGAATTAAAAGGATTGTCCGAAACAGACATTCAGTCAATGATTGATGACGGGGATAACGGAGATGCATTTGACAAGCTTGTAAATAGTGCAAAAGAGTTTGGATTAGAAGCACAGGATGTTATTTCTATTTTAAAGAGTCTTGGAATTATACTTGATGACGTATCAGATGATGGTCAAAAATCTCTCGCAAAAACTAAATCAGAAATGATAGATACCATTAATGATATGTCAGATGGTTTCGATATTTTAGACAAAGTATATAAAGATGTAAAAGATGGTGATGTATTTGATTTTACAAATCTTAATACGAAAAAGTTTCAAGAAGCTTTTTCAGGACTTGAACCTGAATATGAAAAATTCATTGAAACCGTATCTGCGTCTCCGAATGACTTAAAGGGGTGTCAGGATGCGTTTAATGAATTAGCTTCTGCATGGATTAATTCAAAAGGTATATTAGAAGGCTTAACAGAAGAAAATGCTAATGTAGCAGAATCTATGTTGAAAAATATGGGTATTTCCAATGCTGAAGAAATTATTCAAGGATATCTTGGTGTCATCAAAGAAGTTACAAATGCCGGATATGACCTTGAAAGTATTACAGAAGATGAAGCCGTTGCATTTTTGAACCAAGCAAAAGCATCTGACACAGCAAAACAATACCTTACAAACTATCTAATTCAAAAACAATTGTCGCAGCAACCTTTAAATACATCTTCTGATGTATTGGCACTTGAAAATCTTTGTGATAAATTAGGTGTCACTGGTGAAATGTATAAATATGTTACTGGTCTTAAATCAACGCTTGCGGCAGTAGATGCTGGTGCTCCTCTTGCAGCATATCAAAGCCAGATTGATAGTTACAAAGAAAAGATTGCGAACTTATCTTCTACTGGAACGATAAATTTCAAATTCAATTATACTGGTGGAGATTCTTCTAACAAAACTTCTAAATCCAAATCGTCTTCATCATCAAAAGACGCATATAAGACAGCTTTTGAAAAGGAATATAATCTGCTTAAGCATAATCTTGAAATGGGATATATTACTGAGGAACAGTATTATAATGGTGTTCAAACTTTAAACGAGAAATATTTTGTAGGAAAAGAAAAATATCTTGATGAATACCGCAAATATGAAGAAGAAGTTTATAAAGGATTAAAAGCATATTATAAATCATATTGCGATAATATGATGGATTATTATGAGAAATCCTTGGATGCAAACAAAATTTCTTATAAAGAATATTGTGACGCAGTAAGTAAAATGCTTGCCGATATGCATAATTCTGGTAAGATTTCTGATAAAGATTGGTATGATTATACACAGACAATGCTTAATAAACAAAAAGATTTGTATGACAGGGCATTATCTGCTATTACTAGAAGGCTCGAAAAGGAAATTGATGCTTGGCAATCAAAAATTGATGAGTTAAATGACCAGAATGATTCTTTAAACGACCAAAAGGATGACATGGATTCTGCTATTGATGCTATTACAAGAGTGTATGACACAGAAATTGATAGAATCCAAGGTATTATAGACGGTTTAAAGGATGCTAACGATGAGTGTGAAAGAACGATTGCATTGGAAAAAGCAAAATACGAATTAGAACGGGCATATAGTCAACGAGTAAAGAAAATCTATACAGAAGAAAAAGGATATATATATGAACTTGACTATGACAAAGTTCGTGATGCACAAAAAACGTATGATGATGCAGAATTAGATGTAAAAACAAATGAGTTACAGAAGCAGATTGATACACTTGAAGAGTTTAAGCAGAAATGGCAAGATATACAGGATGCTTATCAGAAATCTATTGATGAGATGAATGCTACTGCATTACTTGGCTCAGAATATCAGAAACTTATTTTGAACAACAATATTGTTGATATTGAGAATTTTAAAAATAGGTATTTGAAAATTCAATCACAGATCAACGATAATGAAGAGTTGATAAAAAGTTTTGAAGAAAAGAAAGATTATTATGAGAAACTAAAAGATCAGTGGTCTTCAATTTCTGACGAATATAGCAATAGTGTTGATGATATGTATGCGAAACAATTGCTTGGTGCAGATTGGGAATCTCAGGTTCTTAGTGGACGTATAGATACTCTTGATGACTTTAGAAATAAGTATAATGATATACAAAAAGCTATTTCTGATATGGCTTGGCAATCTGCAAATGCACAAATAAGTGCTTTAAATGCGATTAAAGCAGCAGAAGAAAATGTATCTCAAACATCTGGTGGTACTGGTGGTTCTGGCGGTAGTTCAGGAGGTGGAGGTGGCTTTACTCCTATTCAAAACCAAAAGGCATATCATGTATTACACCTTGTAGGTGGTTATTCTACAAGTGGAGAAGCTTCAAGTAAAATAAGTAGCTTTAATGGTAAAGGTGTCTATAAGTATAAAGATGGAAAATGGTATGTTTACAAAGAAGAAGATTATTCAAATCTAAGTTTTGGTAGCAAATCAGAGGCAGATGACTATATCAAAAAACATTTAAGTCCTGCCGGAAGATTCTTAGTAAAATACTATCATGATGGTCTTGAAAATGGTCTTGTTGATTTTAGCAAGAAAGATTCCAACTTTGACCTTGTTCAGAAATATGGTCTTAAGAAATATGAAGTACCGGCAATTTTAAAACAAGGCGAAGCTGTCATGAATCAGGAACAAATCAAGAATCTTGGCGAAGCATTAAGAAGTATTCCAACCGCTGCTACTTTGCGTACAGTACCTGATTATACAAAGATGCTGTCTAGTTTAAAGACTAATAATAATCCTGTTATGGTTACTCAGAGTGTAAATATAACATTACCGAATGTTACTAATAACTCTGGTTATGAAAACCTGACAAGAGAATTAAACAGACTTAAACTTGACGCTTACCAGTTTGCGAATAGACGGAATTAAAGGAGCTTATTTATGGAGAGTGTTGCATTAAGTTATTATAGTATAGTTTTTATTGGATATGGAAGATAAAGATGAAAAATCGATACCACATACCAAAAAGAAATTGTTAAATACATTTATAGTATGGCAATAGTAAGCAGTTTTGCTTATCTATTCGCAGTTAGCTTTACAAAAGATTGATAATAGAATATATGAATTTTATGGCAGAGGTTGTAATGACTTCTGCCTTTTATAATAGGAGCGTGATTATTATAGAAAGTGCAGTAATTTCATTAGATAATAAAGTTTTATTGAATATAAAAGAAGCATCCGATTTGTTTGGAATTGGACAGCATAGACTTAGAGAAATAGTTCGTGAAGATTATGGAAACAAATATCATTTGATGCTGGGGAGAACTATCAAGATTAAAAGAAAACAGTTTGAAGAGTTTATAGGTAATGTCGAACAGATTTAAGAAATAGACAATGTGCTTGGAATGTGCTACAATTCAATATGGTATGCATTCGAGGCACTCTGATATAAGGAGGCTAAAGAATGGCAAATAAAACTACGTCAGAAAAGAACAAGCCTGCAAGAAAAAAACTAAGACCTAATGAATATTACAATCCAAAAACAAAGAGGTACGAATATCACTATAAAGATTGTTTGGGAAAAGAAAGGGTTATTAGTTCATATAGGCTTGAAATGACAGACCAATTACCAAAAGGTAAGAGGTCAACAAAGAGTTTGCGTGAAAAGGAGGAAGAACTTAACGCATATCTTGAAAATGACATTGATATTGATGGAGCAAAACTTACTTTGTTAGAGGTTGTAGATAGATACCTCAATTCTCTATATAATAGGAAGAAGTTGGCACACAATACCAAAGTTGGTTACAATGTTACAGTGAATACGCTGAAACAATATAAGCTAGGTTATATAGAGATTGGAAAAATTAGACCAGAACATTGTGAAGAGTGGCTTGCTGATATGAAGAAAAAGTATAGAGGTTCATCTATTCAGACACAAATTAGTCTTATTAAGAGAACTTTTGAATATGCTTTAGATTATGATTATGTGGCAAAGAACCCATTCAGACGTATTACAACAGACAGGAGCGACAGTAAGAAGATGGACGCTCTTTCTGTAGAGGATATGAACAGATTTCTTGATTTCTGCTCAAAAGACACGCATAGTTCACATTGCTATGATATGCTATATGTATTGTTTTGGAGTGGATTAAGAGCGTCAGAATTATGTGGACTTACTCTTGATAACATTGATATGGACAAGCGAATGATTACTGTTGATAAACAGTTACAATGCATCAACCACACTCATGTTGTATTGCCTACAAAAACAATGAATGGTGTAAGAACTATTCCTATGACAGATGGTGTGTATGAAAGTTTCCGGCGTATTATTAAGAATCGCTATTTAAAAGGCTATATAGAGCCTGTATGTTACGATGAGCAAGGCAATGCATATGAAGGATTTGTATTTCTTGCAACAAGAAGCAGAAGAACTATTGTAAGAGGTCATGTAGAGGAATATCTACAGAATTGTATTAAAAGGTTTAACAATGCGAATCCAGAAAATCCTATTCGTAAATTTGAACCGCATATTTGCAGACATACGTTTGCTACGAATATGCAATATTTACCACCAAAGACATTGCAGTACATATTGGGACATGGCAATATATCTACAACGATGGACAACTATGTGGATGTTAGGCCGGGAGTTGAACAACGTATGCAAATCAATGCAATAGCAAAGCAATTAAATGCTAATTAGTATGAATTTTAGCATACTAAATATTTACTAATTACAATGTGTAATGAGATGTAACAAAACATACAAAAATGTAATGAAATGACAGTAAGAACTGTTGGAAATGTGCACAAGCATTGAGAAAATGCTTGATTTGAAAGGATTTGACAGAATGATAGCAATTATTGACTATGATGCAGGAAACTTAAAGAGTGTGGAAAAAGCATTAGCATATCTGGGCGAGGAAAGCGTAATTACAAGAGATTTTCATACCATTGAACAGGCAGATAAGGTGATTTTACCGGGCGTTGGTTCTTTTGGTGTGGCAATGGATAATCTGAAACGCTATGAACTGGACAAGGTCATCCATGAAGTATGCGAAAGAAAAGTGCCATTCCTTGGAATCTGCCTCGGACTTCAGCTGATGTTTGAAGGAAGCGAAGAGTCAGAAGGAGTAGAAGGACTTGGACTTTTAGAGGGAAAGATTGTACGGATTCCGGATACCTATGGACTGAAAATTCCGCATATCGGTTGGAATTCCCTGCATTTACAGAATAATGGAAGACTATTTCAGGATGTGCCGATGGATGCCTATGTATATTTCGTGCATTCTTATTATTTACAGGCAAAGTATGAAGAAATTGTAAAAGCAACTACAGAATATGGAGTCACTATTCATGCATCTGTGGAGCAGGACAACATCTTTGCCTGCCAGTTCCATCCGGAGAAGAGCAGCTCCGTTGGACTGAAGATACTTAAGAACTTTGCGTCATTACAGGGAGGTGTGAAATAATGTTTACCAAGAGAATTATTCCATGTCTGGATGTCAATGATGGAAGAGTTGTAAAAGGTGTGAACTTTGTGAATTTAAGAGATGCCGGTGACCCGGTGGAAATTGCGGCAGCCTATGATAAAGCCGGAGCAGATGAAGTGGTATTTCTGGATATTACAGCATCTTCGGATAACCGTAATACAGTAGTAGATATGGTAAGACGTGTAGCGGAAAATGTATTTATTCCATTTACCGTAGGCGGAGGAATCCGCTGTGTAGAAGATTTTAAAGTGCTGCTTAGGGAAGGCGCAGACAAGATTTCCATTAATTCTTCTGCAATTAATACACCACAGTTAATCAGTGATGCGGCAGACAAATTCGGAAGCCAGTGTGTGGTTGTTGCCATTGATGCGAGAAGAAGAGAAGATGGCAGCGGCTGGAACATTTATAAAAATGGCGGAAGAATTGATGTAGGTATTGATGCGGTAGAATGGGCAATGAAAGTCGAGAAGCTTGGAGCCGGAGAAATTCTTTTGACCAGTATGGACTGTGATGGCACGAAAGCCGGTTACGATTTGGAACTGACCAGACAGATTGCAGAAAATGTATCTATCCCGGTCATTGCTTCCGGTGGAGCCGGAACGAAAGAGCATTTCTATGAAGCTTTGACAGAAGGTAAAGCAGATGCAGCACTGGCAGCATCATTATTCCATTATAAAGAACTTGAAATTATGGACCTTAAGAATTATCTTGCAGGTCGCGGGGTATCAGTAAGGAGATAAAACTATGGCAATGATTACCAATGACTGGCTGGACAGTGTATCTGCCGAGTTTAAAAAGCCATATTACAGAGATTTATATGATTTTGTAAAAAAAGAATACAGCACCCATGTGGTATATCCACCGGCAGATGATATCTTTAATGCCTTGCACTTAACACCGCTTTCAGAAGTAAAGGTGCTGATTTTGGGACAGGATCCATACCATAATGAACATCAGGCACATGGTCTTAGTTTTTCCGTACTGCCGGATCAGAAAGAGATTCCACCATCTTTACAGAACATCTATAAAGAACTACAGGATGACCTTGGCTGCTATATCCCTGACAATGGTTATCTGGAAAAATGGGCAAAGCAGGGTGTATTATTATTGAACACGGTTCTGACCGTCCGTGCACATCAGGCGAATTCCCATCAGGGCAAAGGCTGGGAGCATTTTACGGATGCCATTATCCAGGCGGTCAATGCCCAGGATCGACCAGTTGTCTATATGCTGTGGGGCAGACCGGCACAGAGCAAAATTCCGATGCTTACCAATCCGAAGCATCTGATATTAAAAGCACCTCATCCAAGCCCGCTTTCGGCATACCGTGGTTTCTTCGGATGCAAACATTTCTCACAGGCGAATGCATTTTTAGAAGAGCATGGAGTAGCACCGATAGACTGGCAGATTGAGAATTTGCAGGATGGATTTTAATGTTGACTTGATACCAATAATGTTAAATAACAAAGCATTGCAGGATTTAATAGGTTTCTATGTCAGGCATAAAATACCGCAGTTCTAAATTACATATTTTTCTTTTTACAATATAAAGTGTCTTTCCAATGTTTGACAAACTATCCGCACGGTTCGTCAAAAGGACGGATGTATGACACAATTTATTAGGGGCACTTAGAATTTCGTATTGCAACCGGCAACGCCGGCACAGGATGTGCCGGCGAGGTGCAATCTGAACATGGATGTGAATTTGCACCGGTTGCCGGGCAAAATACAATATGTTTCGAAATTCTTAGTGCCCCTTATAAATCTTGTGTAACATCCGTCTTTGGCGGACAGTGCGGATAGTCAGTCAAAGCAACGGAAAGACATTTTGTAATCAAGAAAAATATGTGCTAAGAACTGCAGGTATTTCATGTCGAATCAACATAGAACCCCATGAAATCCTGTTATTCTTCGAATTGCCAACATGGTATCCAGCCAACATAAAAAATTATTCCTAAAATGAGGAGTGCCCCGACATCTTTCGGATGCCGAGGCTATTATGAAAAAATATATCTAAAAACATGAGTTTCTTTTGATGATTCTATAGTATGCTATAAATATGACAAAACTATGAACAAACCATAAAAACTTTGTGAAAAGTTACAATAGATGAAAAAAATCACATAAAAAGTTGTGAATTTTACACAATGTTGCAATCCTGTGCCTAAAATGCTATAATAGCATTAACAATAGGCAGACGTGGGACAAGGATGTTACACATCAGATATCAAAGGAGTGATTATATGATAGGCATTTCAAATTATGATTCGAATTCAATTAACACATTGTTTTCCGGATTATCAAATGGAAGCAGAACTTCAAACAGCGGTTTGTTAGGAATTAATATTGCTGATTATTCTGCAATTCGTACCGGTTCCTATTTTAAACTGATGAAGGCATATTATGGTGGAAATGATTCTGCCAGCAAGATTGTAGAGACAAACAAGAAGACTTCAACGTCTACTGCAAAGGATGATACTAAGACATTAGCAAAAATTGAAGATGCTGCGGAAGAGTTGAAGGGTGCATCCGATGCTTTACTGGATAAGACCAAGAAGTCTGTATTTAACAAAGTAACAACAACCGATGCAAAGGGTAATACCACAACAGATTATGATAAAGACGCAATTTATAAGAAAGTAAGTGCTTTCGTAGACAGCTACAATAACCTGCTGAAGAAATCAGAAGATTCCAATACCAATGGAATTCTCAATGCAGTTTCTTCCATGGTTCGGACTACGGATTCCAATGAAAAGTTACTTTCTAAGGTTGGAATTACCGTTGGTGTAGATAACAAACTCAGTATTGATGAGGATACATTTAAGAAGGCAGATATGTCTTTGGTAAAATCTTTGTTCAATGGAAATGGTTCCTATGGATATCAGGTATCTGCAAAAGCATCTTTAGCAGATTATTATGCAGAACGGGAAGCATCCAGGGGCAATACATATGGTAATACAGGTACATATACCTACAATTATAATACCGGAGAGATTTATAATACGACAACCTGAGTGACCGGTTAATAATTATGATTCGCATAATGACGGTGTAAATGTCAGGTATAAATAATATATGCAAATAACAAGAAACGTGTGTTGCAGGAAAGCAATTTTCGGTAAAGCAAAAAAAGCAGGTGTTCCGATTGGAACACCTGCTTTCTATCTTAAAAGCTATTTTTAGTTATCATTCTCGTCTTCTTCACTCATGGAGTAAACCTGACGTTTTCTTGCCATTTCATCACTTTCTAAGTATTCATCGTAAGTGGTAATCTTATCAATGAGTCCGCCATTTGGAAGAAGCTCCATAATGCGGTTGGCAGTGGTCTGTGTGAACTGGTGGTCTCGGGAAGCGAAGAGTACAACACCCGGGAATTTAATCAGACCGTTGTTTAATGCGGTAATGGACTCCATGTCTAAGTGGTCGGTAGGCTCATCTAAGATTAAGACATTGGAAGCCTGAATCATCATACGGGAGAGCAGTACACGCACTTTTTCTCCTCCGGAAAGGACTCTCATTTTCTTCATGCCGTCTTCACCGGCGAAAAGCATTCTTCCTAAGAAACCACGTACATAAGTAGCATCTTTGATTTCGGAATACTGGGTCAGCCAGTCTGTGATAACAAGGTCAGTATCAAAGATTTCGGTATTGTCCTTCGGAAAATAGGACTGGGAAGTCGTAACACCCCATTTGTAAGTTCCTTCATCCGGCTCCATTTCACCGGCAAGAATCTTAAAGAGGGTAGTCTTGGCAAGCTCGTTGCTTCCGACAAAAGCTACTTTATCATCATGTCCTAAGATAAAGGATACATTGTCTAATACTTTTACGCCATCGATAGTTTTGCTTAGCCCCTCTACGGTAAGAACCTCATTACCGATTTCACGCTGTGGGCGGAAATCAATGTAAGGATATTTACGGCTGGAAGGTTTGATTTCATCCAGCTCGATTTTTTCAAGGGCACGTTTTCTGGAAGTTGCCTGTTTGGATTTGGAAGCATTCGCAGAGAAACGGGAAATGAACTCCTGTAACTCTTTAATCTTTTCTTCCTTCTTTTTATTGGCTTCTTTCATCTGCTTAACAAGAAGCTGGCTGGACTCATACCAGAAATCGTAGTTACCGGCATATAACTGAATCTTGCCATAATCGATATCGGCAATATGAGTACATACCTTATTTAAGAAGTAACGGTCGTGGGATACGACGATTACAGTGTTGTTAAAGTTAATTAAGAATTCTTCCAGCCATGCAATGGCATCTAAGTCTAAGTGGTTGGTCGGCTCGTCTAAGAGCAGAATGTCCGGATTACCGAATAATGCTTGGGCTAAAAGCACCTTAACCTTGGTAGCACCCGGAAGGTCACGCATAGTGGTGTAGTGGTCTTCTGTCGGGATGCCAAGACCATTTAATAACATGGCAGCATCGGATTCTGCATTCCAGCCGTCCATTTCAGCAAATTCGCCTTCCAGTTCACTGGCACGGATACCATCTTCATCGGAAAAATCCTCTTTTGCATAGATAGCATCCTTCTCCTTCATGATATCATAGAGACGTTTGTTTCCCATGATAACGGTATCTAAAACGGAGTACTCATCATATTTGAAGTGGTCCTGCTGCAGGAAGGAAAGACGTTGTCCCGGTGTAATAACCACATCGCCGCTGGTGGAGTCTAATTGTCCGGATAAAATTTTTAAGAAAGTAGATTTACCGGCACCATTGGCACCAATCAGACCGTAGCAGTTGCCTTCCGTGAATTTAATATTTACATCTTCAAACAAGGCTTTCTTCCCGATTCGTAAAGTTACATTGTTTGCACTTATCATAATCAAATCTCCTGACTCTTTGAATTTACGGTGCTTTCATGCTTATGCACCAATTCGTATCATACTAGAAAAACAGTGGAAAAGCAACTAAAACTTCTTATAGAAGAAATTCGTGATTGTTCTTCATTTCGTACAGTCCATAATCTTGATAATCGACAAATAAAATGCTAAAATGTGATTTAGGTCGATAAGACATAAGTTTTTTATTTAAATAAGGAGGAATAAATAATGTCCAGAGCAAAACAATCAATGGACGGTAATACAGCAGCAGCTCATGTAGCTTATGCATACACAGACGTTGCAGCTATTTATCCTATTACCCCGTCCAGTCCAATGGCTGACTCCGTAGACCAGTGGTCCGCAGCAGGTCAGGAGAATATCTTTGGAAATCAGGTTAAAGTCGTAGAAATGGAATCAGAGGCAGGAGCAGCAGGTGCCGTACATGGTTCTCTTGCAGCAGGTGCTTTAACCACTACATTTACCGCATCCCAGGGTCTTTTATTAATGATCCCTAATATGTACAAAATCGCTGGAGAGCAGCTTCCATGTGTATTTGATGTATCAGCACGTACCGTTGCAACCCAGTCCTTAAATATTTTCGGTGATCACAGTGACGTATATGCTTGTCGTCAGACAGGTTTCGCTATGTTATGTGAGACAAACCCACAGGAAGTTATGGACTTAAGCCCAGTTGCTCATCTTGCAACAATTGAAGGAAAAGTTCCATTCATCAACTTCTTCGATGGATTCCGTACATCTCATGAGATTCAGAAAATCGAGAAATGGGATTACGCAGATTTGAAAGAAATGTGCAACATGGACGCTGTAAAAGCATTCCGTGAGCATGCATTAAACCCAGAGCATCCAGCAATGCGTGGTTCTCATGAAAACGGAGACGTTTTCTTCCAGCATCGTGAAGCTTGTAATACAGCTTACAATGAGTTACCGGCTATCGTTGAGAAATACATGGGCAAAATCAATGAAAAACTTGGTACAGATTATGACTTATTCAACTACTATGGAGCAGCAGATGCAGACCGTGTTATCGTAGCAATGGGATCTATCTGTGACGTAGCAGAAGAAGTAATCGACTACTTAACAGCAGCAGGAGAGAAAGTCGGATTAATCAAAGTTCGTCTGTATCGTCCTTGGGTATCTGCTTCCTTATTAAAAGTTCTTCCAAAGACTGCAAAGAAAGTTGCTGTTCTTGACAGAACAAAAGAGCCAGGAGCATTAGGCGACCCATTATACTTAGACGTAGCTACAACATTACGTGAAGCAGGATTAAACGACGTTGTATTATGTGGCGGCCGTTACGGATTAGGATCTAAGGATACTCCTCCTTCATCTGTATTCGCTATCTACAAAGAACTGGAAAAAGATGCTCCAAAGAGCAGATTTACAGTAGGTATCGTAGATGACGTTACAAACTTAAGCTTACCAGAGGTTAAGCCAGCACCTATCACATCTGCAGAAGGAACTGTAGAGTGTAAGTTCTGGGGTCTTGGTGGAGACGGTACTGTAGGTGCTAACAAGAACTCTACTAAGATTATCGGTGACCACACAGATAAATACATCCAGGCATACTTCCAGTATGACTCTAAGAAGACCGGTGGTGTAACAATTTCCCACTTAAGATTCGGTGACAAGCCAATCAAGAGCCCATATTACATCAACCAGGCTGACTTCGTAGCATGCCACAACCCATCTTATGTAACCAAAGGATTCAAGATGGCCCAGGATGTTAAACCAGGCGGAGTATTCATGATTAACTGCCAGTGGTCAGACGAAGAGTTAGCTCATCATCTGAATGCTGAAGCAAAGAAATACATTGCTGATAACAACATTCAGTTATATACAATCAATGCAATTGACAAAGCAATTGAAATTGGTATGGGTAAACGTACCAACACAATTTTACAGTCTGCATTCTTCAAACTTGCAAACGTTATGCCTATCGACGATGCAGTAGAATTCATGAAAGCAGCAGCTAAGAAATCCTACGGTAAGAAGGGTGATGCTGTCGTAGAAATGAACTACAAAGCTATCGACGCTGGTGTAGACGCAGTACATAAGGTTGAAGTTCCAGCATCCTGGTCTAACCCAGAAGCAGATCCAGCTCCGAAGGAATTAACCGGACGTCCTGAGACTGTTAAGATGGTAAGAGACTTAATGGAGCCAATCTCCAAGATGGACGGAGACAGCCTTCCAGTATCTGCATTTGCAAAGAATCCGGATGGACAGTTCGAACATGGCGCAGCAGCATATGAGAAACGTGGTACAGCCGTAACCGTTCCTACATGGGATGCTGAGAAATGTATTCAGTGTAACCAGTGTGCTTTCGTATGTTCACATGCAACCATTCGTCCATTCATGTTAGACGAAGCAGAAGTAAAAGCTGCTCCAGAGCAGACAAAACTTGCTGATACAAAGCCAAAGGCTGGCGAGTACAAATATACAATGAGCGTATCCCCATTAGACTGTATGGGATGTGGCGAGTGTATTACGGTATGTCCAGTAGGCGCAATCGAAATGGTTCCTCAGGAATCACAGGCAGATCAGCAGCCAGTATTCGATTACTTAGTAGCAAACGTTGGAAAGAAACCTGGTATGCCGGCAGACAATACCGTTAAAGGTTCCCAGTTCAATCAGCCATTGCTTGAGTTCTCAGGCTCTTGTGCAGGTTGTGCAGAGACATCTTACGCTCGTTTGATTACTCAGTTATTTGGTGAGCATATGTATATTTCCAATGCAACAGGATGTTCTTCTATCTGGGGCGGTCCTGCAGCAACATCACCATATACAGTAAACAAAGATTCCAAGAAAGGTCCGGCTTGGGCAAACTCCTTATTCGAGGATAACGCTGAGCATGGTTTTGGTATGGAAATCGGACAGAAAGTTCTTCGTGAGCAGGCAATTGCAAGCGCTAAGAAATGTGCTGAGTCTGATAAAGCAAGCGCAGAATTAAAGGCTGCATTTGACAAGTTCGAAGAGACTAAGAATGATACAAAAGCTAATACACCTGCAACAGAAGCATTAGTTGCTGAGTTAGAGAAAGCTGCAGCAGCAGGATGCCCGGATGCTAAGGAAGCATTAGATAAGAAGAATTACCTTGCTAAGAAGTCTGTATGGATCTTCGGTGGTGATGGATGGGCTTACGATATCGGCTTCGGCGGATTAGACCATGTACTTGCTTCCGGTGAGAACGTAAACGTAATGGTATTCGATACAGAGATGTACTCTAATACAGGTGGACAGGCTTCTAAAGCTTCCAACATCGGTGAAGTTTGTCAGTTCGCTGCTGCTGGTAAAGAAGTTGGCAAGAAGAGCCTTGCAGAAATCGCTATGAGCTACGGCTATGTATATGTAGCACAGATCGCTCTTGGTGCAAATATGGCAAATGCTGTTAAAGTAATTGCTGAAGCAGAAGCATACAACGGACCTTCACTTATCATCGGATATGCTCCATGTGAGTTACATGGTGTTAAGGGTGGAATGAACCACTGCCAGGATGAGATGAAGAAAGCAGTAGCAGCAGGTTACTGGAACTTATTCTCATACAACCCGGCATTGAAAGCAGAAGGAAAGAACCCATTCACATTGACTTCTAAGCCAGGTGATGGATCTTACCAGGATTTCTTAAATAACGAGACACGTTACAGCAGATTAACACGTTCCTTCCCAGACAGAGCAGAAAAACTGTTCAAAGCATCTGAGGAAGCTGCAAAGGCTCGTTATGAACATCTGTTAAGATTAGTTGAGCTTTATAAATAAGATTAGCTGATTGGACAGAAGAATCTGACGATTAGGTAAAATAAAAGAGATGTAATTTACAGAAGTGTAAGTTACGTCTCTTTTTTTACTTTATAAGAACGATATCAAATTAAATTAGTCTGATTATTTCGTTAGAAAAAATCAAATCTATATGCCAGAATATGACATAATTCTATACAAAAAAAATATATACTTACATTCAACACAAAAGAAAAATCACATGCATAAAAAGACAGGGGAAGGTCATAATAAGGGAAGCAAAAGAATAACAGGGGGTGCAGTTTGTGGCAGATAAGGATTTCCGCAAGCTGAAGCGCTGGGAGTTGATTGAAATTATAGAGGGACTCCAGAAGGATTCACAGGGAACTGCAGAAGAAAATGGCGGGAATAAGGACAAGAAAATAGAATTAGATGTGGCACTTCAAAGTATACAGGCGGAGCACAAACGCAGAGAGAAGAAGCAGCATCTTTTCAGTGCGATTGGAATACTGCTTGTGGTGGCAGCAATTTCAGTATTGATTGCAACGAGATTAGTACCGGTATTGCAGGTTTCGGGCAAGAGCATGGAACCGGCATTAGAGAATGGTGAACTGGTAGTAATAAAGAAGACTACAAAAATCAAACAGGGAGATATCATCGGCTTTTACTATCAGAGTAAGATTCTTGTAAAAAGGGTCATAGGAACTGCAGGTGATTACATAGATATAGACGAAGACGGCAATGTATATGTAAATGGTGAAAAATTAGATGAACCATATGCAATAAAGAAAGATTTAGGGGAATGTGATATTGATTTTCCTTATCAGGTGCCGGAAGGCAAATATTTTGTGATGGGAGACCATCGTTCGGTATCGGTTGACAGCCGGAGTTCAGCTATTGGGTGTGTGGCAGAAGATCAGATAATTGGAAAGGTGGCTTTTCGATTCTGGCCATTGAGTAAAATGGGATTCCTTAAATAGGGAGAGATAGGGATATGCAGGAAAATGTAAGAAAACATGTAAAGAAAGCAGAAGAAAAGAGAAAAATCCGCAGAAGAACAAAAATTTTACTGGGAATATGCTGCGTTCTTGTGGCAGTAGGTGTAGTCTGGGGACTGATTCTTCCGGGACTTGCAGCAACAGGAAATAAGGAAACAGAGCAGACGTCAGCCGGAGGCACGATTAGTGAGCGTATTAACTTGAGTGTTTCACAGAAGAGTCCGGATGATGGGAAAAATGGACAGACTTTATATGCAACTGTTAGTGCAACCAACTCAAATCCGACAGATACAGAGCTGGTACCGGTTCGTATCCGGATTAGTGATTTGCCGGAAGGAGTTACATTGACCGGTTTTGAAGAAAGTGATGTTATGCAGGTTACTTATAAAGCGGTCAGTGAAACAACAGAAGAAACACTGGAAGTAAAACTGGTAGAAGAAGATGATGAGACTTACATAGAGTTTGAGCCACCTGCAGGTTCAACTGTTTCCTTCGACTTGCAGTTTAATTCTTTAAATGGAATTATGGAAAAAGATTCCAAGGTCACATTGACACCGGAGATTCCGGATCAGAAAGACAATGATGTGATTTCTGAACCGGCAGAATTAATCTGGCATGGAACGAATCTCTGGCAGGATTTGAAAAAAACTGTCAGCAAGGAAATTATTCCGGTGAATGGAAAGACCAATAAGCTGGAAGGAACATTGGATTATAGAATCACTGCAAACAGTATGAATCCATGCGGAGTTGGTGATACGGGAGCAATCTGGACAGATCATGTAGAACTGAGTGATGTATTGACATTACCGGATGGAATCAGTTTTCCGGAAGGAACCAGGGTCAGTGAAGATGGTGCTTCCATTGTGGATAGCAATGGAAATGTGATTTTCCAGTTTACTGATCTTCAGGGAGGAACCGTTACAAGCCTGACATTGGATGGAAAAACAGTTACATATAAGATTAGTGTGCCGAACCAGCATATGACAGATGGTGTGCCAACAAGAGAACAGGAGCATCTGAATGTAAGCGCAAGTCTGGATGTATCAAAATTAGTATTAACAGATAATTATATTACAACAGCCGCAGAAAAAGTTAAGGAAGATGTAATTACAAATCATGTTGATTTTGAATCTGTTCCCTATAAAGAATATGAACACACAAAATTGTCTGCAGATGTAAAGTCAAGACCGGAAATAAAAGAGGACTTTAGAATTGTTAAGACGGCGGATAAGAAAGAAGTAATTGCCGGAGATACCATTAATTATACGATTACGCTAGAAAATACGGGAAACAATCCGATTAAGGGAGAAGCTTCAGATGGAAGCGTTTATAAGGTGACAGATAAATTACCAGAGCATCTGACGTTGACATCGGAGCAGATACAGGAAATCCGTGATAAAGGAGCAGAGTATGACGAAGCAGCCAGAACAATAAGTTTTACACCTGGTACATTAAAAGCCGGTGAAAAGGTCTCATTTACTTTTGCAGCTAATGTAAAAAGCCAGGAAGAAATGGCAAAGTATAAAAATAATACTTCCATTCATAATAAAGCTTCTTATAAAGATAAGAGTTCAACAATAACGGTTATTTATAAAAAGCCGGAACTCATTATTGAAAAGAGCGGTGATAAGAAGAATGTAAAAAATGGTGATTTAGTTACTTATACGATAACGATTGAAAATATGGAAGATTATAAAACCATTGAGCAGACGTTAGAAGATACTCTGCCAAAAGGACTTATTTTCCAGTATGTTATAGATAAGAATGGAGCACAGGTTCCGGAGGGCGAGACGGATTTTGTGGCAGAGTCAACCAATGCGACCGGTGGATGCCGCAAGGTTGGCTTAAAGATAAATGATAAAATATTGACATTTTCTCTTGGCAGGCTGAATGCAAAGGAGAAGGTAACCATTAAGTATGTATGTAAGGTTGATGTTAATGAACTGCCGGAGGCTTCTGATTATCATTTTAAGAATTATGTAAAGAGTACTTCAACCGGTGAGAATTCTGAAATTGTAATTGAGACTGAAAATCCGATTACAGTAGATAAGAAGGTAAATGGCGGGGAAGGTGGAGAAACCTTTAAAGCAGAGGAATTATTTAAATACAGCATAACGATTACAAACGCTGATGGAGATGCCGCATATAAGAAAGACGGACTGTCATTGACAGATGATATGCCATATCATGTTTTTCCTTCGGATGAATACAAGATTTATAAGGCAAAGCAGGCAGGAACGTTAAATTCCAGATATCCTAAAAATGATGAGGAACTGGTAGAGGCTGGTATCAGCTGGAAAGAGTATGTAGAAAATACATCTGACTGGGGAACTTATTATACAAAGATAAATGGTGAATATGTGCAGATAAGGAGATACTGGATTGGCAAGAGCAATGGAATGAATATCAGTGCACATAAAGGAATCCGTTTAATCTGGAAGATTGGCACCATGTCACCGGGTGAAGTAATTGAAAAAGAATTCAATGCTTACATTTATATGGATGATAAAGAGAATGAACAGACGGGAACTTTTACTTATACCAATAGTGCAACCGTAAACGGAATGAAGGATACAGTAACGGTAAAAGGGAAACCGGAAGGGAAAAAGGAGCTGGATCAGGCGGTAGATGTGCAGAAGAGTGTGTGGGCAATTCTGGATCAGTTCCATCAGTGGAAGACCAGCCAGTTAAAAGATAAGTCCATATTCTCTAAGAGTGTAAATGAAGGAAATTATCTCGGAAATTATGTGATTTACAATATTACAGTAACAAATACAGGAGAAGATCCGGTTCATATTGATACATTGGAAGATCATATGGCGGATGGGTTGGAATATATTGGAATACGTCCGGGCCTGGGATATACGCTTCCGGTTCAGATTGAAAAGAGCTATAGTGAACCGATTAAGTCAAACGACTGGAACATGGCGCAGGTAACCAATATCGATGGCAGAAGTCTGGTAAGGGATGTTACCATTGCAATGACCAATGATGATAAGGAAAACCATATGGTTACCTTTACGATTGGAGACGATGGCAAAGGTTATGATTTGCCGGCAGGAAAGAATCTTTCATTCTTTGTGATGTGCAAGGTAAGTAAAGACGTGGAATTAGATGTTCCAATTACCAATACCGTGGATTTACTGGTAGATAAGGATGTGGAATATCGTGAGAATCCGAATGACATTACAATGAGAGGAACCAGAGATGATTCCAGACAGAATAACGGCACATCGGAAGATAAAGGAATTGTAGGAGAAAAGCGTGTTATTTCGTCATCTGTAATGATAACACCGAAGGATGTAATTGTTCCGGGAATTACCAAGAAAGCAGTGTCCTATATACCATCTGGTAAAAATGTGGAAGATGCTGTTGAATTGGAAGAGAAGGACAATATACAGCCGAATGTAACGACAAAGTGGCTGTTGGAGTTACGCAACGATGGAACCATTCCGATCTGCGATTATACAATTAAAGATTCTGTTCAGTCTCCGTTCCATATATTGTCGAAAGAAGAGGCAACCAATAAAACCCTTCACCTGGGACTTGACAAAAATGCTTTTGTACTGACCATTTATGATGAGGATGATAATGTACTTCATAAGTATGATTTGTCTGAAGAAGTATGGAAGCTGATACCGGATAATGCGACCCACGAGTTTTCACTATATCTGGAGGGAAAAGAATATCAGATTCCTGCAGGTGGAAAAGCGGAGTTTACGGTATATACCAGAAATACAGTATATGAGAACAGGATTTATGAAAATACTGCATATCTCCTGCCGGATGATCCGTTTGATGATAACAGTGTAAAAACGGGAGAACTGGTGACGGATGACAGTGGAAAATATATTGGAGTAAAAGCTTCTGATTGCGTTTATGCATTGGGTGATTACGGTTCATTCTCATGGAAAACGGTAGAGGAAACCGGTAATTCAGATAACCGGGGAAGCGGCTATCTTGGACTGGAAGGAAAGAATTACATTTATCTGGATGAAGATGGAAAAGATGTGATTTACACCAACAATATTGAAAATGTCAGCAATAACTCCTTTACACAGATGGTTATTGTAGACAGTATGCCACATATAAATGATACCGGAGTACTGAACCAGAAAGAAAAACGAGGAAGTGAATTCTCTGTTGCATATGCCGAAGGACTGGAACTCTGGGTAACTGAGGAGAGCGGCACAAAACGGCAGATGGAAGAAGGCGTGGATTATTTTGTGGAATTTTCAAATCTGGTAAGCTTTACTGAAGCTGATATGTCGGGTACTTCAACAGAACAGTGGCATTCCTTCTGGCAGTCAGATGATGTGTCCTTCCGTATAAAGATGGCAGATACCTTTGCATTAAAGAAGGGCTGTATTCTTACCATGAAATATAATGGAGTAGTAGGAGAGAATGCAAACCCGGGTGAGACTGCATGGAACAGCTTCGCATACCAGTATACGGCAGAAGTAAACGGAAATGAAAAAACACTGCGGGCAGAGCCTCCGAAGGTCGGAGTAAAGATTTATAAGAAACCGGTAATTGAGAAAGACGTTCTGGATGCATATGGAAATGAACTTCCATATGATCAGATGAAAACCTTTACTTTTGTATTATATAAAGGTGACTCAACGGATGAAGCTGATTATATTACAGAATTTGCCGTATGCCAGGGTGGATCGGTTGCATTGAAGACCATTACAGACCAGAATGGCAATAAGGCGTTGGAAGATGGTCAGGTTTACACGGTGAAAGAAAAACTGGTAAATGGTTATGAGTTAGTTGGAATAGGTCAGAAGGGTACAGAATTAAGCAAAGAAAATAAATATACCTTTACCTATTATGATAATCTTGATAGTATTTCGATTCAGGTTAAGAATCAGGAATACGGTTATGAACTTCCGGCAACAGGAGGAACAGGTACTACTGTTTATACTATAGGTGGTGCAGCAATTATGCTTATGTCATCCCTGTTGTATGGATACCGGATGAGACGGAAAAGAGAAAGGGGGGCAGGCATATAAAGCCCCCTTTTGAGGAAATCCGTTTCAGGTATCAAATATATTAAAAGGTCAAAGAAGGAGAAAGAAGATGAAAAAATTGAAAAAACTTTTTGCAGCAATGGTTGCAATGGTTATGGCATTTGCAATGGGTGTTACTGTTTATGCAGCAGACATTACAATTACAAATGGCGCAGCAGGTTCTGAATATGCGGCATACAGATTGCTGAATGCTACAGATGGTGGTGAAGGAAAATTTGCATACACATTAAATGATAAGTATGCAGCAGCATTGAAAGAAGTAACAGGAAAAACAGAAGATAAGGATGTAATTAATTACATTTCAGGATTAGATGCAGATGGTATTCGTGCATTTGCAGATGCAGTATTTGCAAAAATCAAGACATTAGAGCCGGAAGCAAAAACATCCGATGATAAATTTAGCGGTGTTGATCAGGGTTATTACCTGATTGCAGAAACAAAAACAGGTGATGAAGGTGATACCTATTCCCTTGTTATGTTAGACACAGCTGGAAATGACAGCGTAACTGTAACAACAAAGGAAGACAGACCGGAACTTGAAAAGAAAGTAAAAGAGAAAAATGACTCTACCGGTGCAGAAAGTGACTGGCAGGATGCAGCAGATTATGATATCGGAGATAACGTACCATTCCAGTTAACCGGTACGGTAGATGCAAAATATGATAATTATGGAAGTTATTATTATGCATTCCATGATACCATGTCTGACGGACTTGCTTTCAATGCAGATTCTGTAACTGTAACAGTGGACGGAACAGCAGTAACAACCGGCTATGAAGTAGTTACAGAAGATTTAGATGATAGCTGCACTTTTGAAGTTCGTTTTGCAGATTTAAAGAATATCAAAGCAGTAAAAGCTGGAAGTAAAGTAGTTGTAAATTACACCGCAAAACTGAATGAAAATGCAGTAATCGGTGAAGGTGGAAACACCAACGTATCCAAACTGGAATACAGCAACAATCCTTATGGGGATGGCACAGGTGTAACTCCGGAAGATAAAGTTATTGTATTTACATATAATTTAATTGCAAATAAGGTAGACGGTAACAATGCTCCTCTTGAGGGTGCAGGATTTACCCTTTACAAATTAGACAGCACTACAGGTGATTATGTTGCAGTTGGAAATGAGATTACAGGAGTAACAACCTTCTATTTCAAAGGTGTAGATGCAGGCCAGTATAAATTGGTTGAGACAACTGTTCCGGCAGGATACAATAAAGCAGATGATCTTGTATTTTCAGTAGAAGCAACCTATGATACAACATCAGATAATCCGGAATTAAAGACATTAGTAGTAAAGGATGCTTCTGGAAAGGTTGTTTCAGAAGGAACAGAAGCAATCTTTACAGCAACTTTAAGAACAGGTGCTGTATCCACGGATGTACAGAACTTAAGTGGAACTGAACTTCCTGCAACTGGTGGTATCGGTACTAAGATTTTCTATACCGTAGGTGCAATTATCATGATTGTAGCAGCTGTATTGTTAATCGCAAGAAAACGTACTGCAAAAAACTAGAATTTTAAGATGAACGGCGGTAATTCACCGGGAATTTCCGGTGAACCGCCGATTTATACACGAACGAGACTGGAAGAAAATTCCCGCTCGCTGGGACTTTGACAGCATTAGGGAGAAATCTATGAAGAGGACATTAAAGAAATTATTTAAGAAAGATAAACTGAATGTAATGTTAGTGTTTGTTTTTATCATAGGTCTCTCCGTGATGCTGTATCCACCAATTAGTTCTTACTGGAATTCAAAAGTCCAGTCAAGAGCCGTTGCGTCTTATAGTAATGCCGTAAAATCACTGACAGAAGAAGAAAAAGACACAATGTTAAAAAAAGCTGATACCTACAATGAAAAATTAAAGGATGTGAACCGGCCATTTCTGAATTATGCAGAGGCAGGCGATTATAACAGCATTCTTGATATTTCCGGCACCGGCATCATGGGTTATGTTACAATTGAAAAGTTAGGCGTGGAACTCCCAATTTATCATGGAACTTCGGAAGGAGTATTACAGGTTGCAGCAGGCCATTTAGAGGGCAGTAGTTTGCCGGTTGGAGGAGAAGGCACACATAGTGTTCTTTCTGCACACAGAGGACTTCCGTCTGCAAGACTTTTTACAAATCTGGATAAAATGGAAGCAGGAGATACCTTTACCGTTACCGTATTGGATCGCAAACTGACTTATCAGGTGGATCAGATTAAAATTGTAGAACCACAGGAAATTAATGATCTTATAATTGAAGAGGGAAAAGATTATTGTACATTAATGACCTGCACTCCATATGGAATCAATTCTCATCGGCTGCTGGTAAGGGGTGAGCGGATTTCACAGGAGGAAAGCGGTAACTTTGTGACGGCAGATGGATATCTTGTTAATACTTCTGCAGTTGCAATTGTAGTTGCGATTATATTACTGTTCTGGATTTTACTGGGACTTTTGATTTGGCAGCGGTTTAGTTGGAAGAGGAAAAAGGAGTAGGGAATGAAACAGAAATGGAAGCAGAAATTACCTGGAATTCTGCTTGGACTGGTTTTCCTGGTCGGACTGGGAATCTTTGCATATCCGACTGTGGCAGATCAATGGAATAAATACCATCAGAGCAGGGCGATTGCCAGTTATGAAGAAACTGTTGCAGATATGGATGAAGTAGACTATCAGAAGCTTTGGGAGATGGCAGAGGAATATAATTCCCAGATAGGTAATAATACCTTCGATGGGGATGCGTTTTCGCAGGAAGAACAGAATATGAGAGGAAGTAAATACTGGTCCGTATTAAATCCGGGAGATAATGGGATAATGGGATATATTTCCATCCCGAAAATAGAACAGAGACTTCCGATTTATCATGGAACTTCGGAGGCAGTATTACAGATTGGCGCAGGTCATATGTCCGGAACCAGTCTTCCGGTTGGTGGTGAGGGAAAACATAGTGTACTGGCAGCACACCGCGGACTGCCAAGTGCGAAACTTTTTACCGATATTGACCAGCTTGTAGAAGGTGATAAATTCTATGTGCATGTACTGGATAAGGTGCTTGCATATGAAGTGGATCAGATTCTGCCGATGGTAGAAAAGGATGATACGGATACTTTGACAGAGGCAATGAAGAATGTCGAAGGGGAAGATTATGTAACACTTTTCACCTGCACCCCATATGGTGTAAACAGCCATAGACTGCTGGTGCGTGGTCACAGTGTCCCGTATAATGGAGAGGATGATGAGAAGGCAATAGCCAATGAATCTATGCTTCAGACGGTGAAAGATTATTATATGTTATATGCAATACTGGCAGTTGCAACAGCAATTCTGATTACAGTTTTGATAAAGATTATTCGAGATAGAAAAGTTTCAAGAGGTTCTAAGGAGGGTGGAAAATGAAAAAGTTAAAAATAAAGAAAGGGTATATTGCGGGATTACTGACGTTGTTTTTGGCAGCAGCAGGATTACATGTGGCATCTGCATATGCCACCAATGTAATAGATCCGGCAGAACCTTGTACTTTGACTTTATCTGTGCCGAAGGGCGAAGAATATACGGAAGAACTGAATGGGATGGAACTGCATGCTAAAATATATCAGGTAGCGACTATGGATGCAGCAGGAGAGTACAGCGAAACATCAGAATTTAAATCCCTCTCTTTAAAAGATGCGGTAAATGGAGATGTTACATGGGAAGAGATGACAGCGAAGGCAGCGGAGCTCGCTTCGGATAAAACCCCGGATACAGAATGCACGATTACGGATGGAACAGGAGAGAAAGAACTGAATTCTGGGATATATCTTGTTGTGGTTGAAACTGCGTCAACCGGTTTTTATGAGTATAATTTTAATCCAGGTCTGATTGCGTTGCCGGATAATCAGGCATTTCATTCTGCAGGCGCAGAAAACAAATGGATTTATGAGGTTACAGCAAATCTAAAACCGGAACGTTCTCCACGGTATGGAAGTCTTCTTATACAGAAAAATCTTGATAACTATAATGAGACAATGAAAGAGGTAACCTTTGTATTTTCGATAGAAGCAGTAGATGAAAATGGTAATACGGTATACAGTAATGTAGTATCGACCACACATTCATCGGCAGGAACGAAAGCGGCAATTGCAGATCATATTCCGGCAGGTGCAAAAGTTACTGTGACAGAGGTATATAGTGGGGCTGGTTATAGACTGGTAAGTGAGCCACAGCAGACAGCAGAAATCAGTGCGGATGAAATCGTAACAGTGGAGTTTGATAATACATATGACCACGGATTGAATCCGGGCTACGGAGTGACCAATCATTTCGATTATGATGAAGATGAGGGATGGCAGTGGACACAATTACCGGATAATAGTGTAAAGGAAGAATAAAGGAGGCTGGAATATAAGATGATGAAGAAAAAAACAAAAGTGTTCTGGCTGACTGCAGCAGCATTGGTATTCCTTGCAGGGGCAGCAGTGCCACCGGCAATGGCGTATTTTACAACTTATGTGGAAGCGGAAGGAGGATATCCGATTACACTTGGTAATGAAACTACAATAGAAGAAAAAGTTGAAAATATGGAGAAGCATATCGTACTTACAAATACAGGAGAAAGTGATTGCTTTGTCAGAGTAAAAGTATTCGCAGGAAGTCAGATTACATTAACTATGTCCGGATCGTCCTGGATTCAGGGCGAAGATGGCTATTGGTATTATAGTGATATTGTTCCGGTAAGTGGCAATACAGAAGAACTTTTAGCCAAAATAGCAATACCGGAGGAATATAAAGAGAGTTTTAATGTAGTGGTCGTTCAGGAGTGTACACCAGTTCTCTATGAAGAGGATGGAACACCATATGCAGACTGGAACCGGATTGCAGATACCAGGACAGATATAGGAACTGCAGATGCAAGGGAGGCTGGTGAAGAATGAGCCGATTGAAAAAAGTAATGAAGGGAAGAAAAGGAACCTTTTTATTATTGGGTGCTGCAGTACTTCTTCTGGCAGGAAGTGCAGTTGGAAGTGCGAGAGCAGCACTTACTTACTATAGTGAGAATTATACCGCACAGATGGAAATGTATGATATCGGAGTGACTCTGGTGGAAGAATCTGCCAAGGGTTCTAAGAATATCAGCAGCCGTGATTATGCAGGAAGTGATGATGCCTGGAAGCAAAATCAGGGAGCACTTCTTACAGATATGCTGGATGAGACCGATGGAAAGCTGGTAGCCGGAAGAAATTATAAGGAAGCACTTTCCGTAAAAAACAGTGGCAATATTGATGAATATGTCCGTGTGAGAATTTATAAGAGCTGGAAGAATGAGGATGGAAGCAAGGAAACAACACTTGCTCCGAGTTTGATTGAATTAAACCTGACCCAGAATGGCTGGATTGTGGATGAAAATGCATCTACGGAGGAGAGAACTGTTCTTTACTGGCCATCGGTATTGAAGGTGGGTGAGAGTACACCGGCATTTTCTGATACTTTAAAGATTGATAATTCTATTACGTCAAAGGTAACGGAGCATACAACGGAGGAAAATGGACTTAAGACCACTACTACAACATTTAATTATAATGGGGTTTCCTTTCATGTAGAGGCAGAAGTGGATGCCGTACAGACACACAATGCGCAGGATGCGATTAAGAGTGCCTGGGGAGTTGATGTTTCTGTTGATTCCAATGGAAATCTGACATTACTGCAGTAAGGAGGAGACTGAGATGAAGAGAAAATGGATTGGTATCATGGCAGCTCTGGCTCTGGTTGCAGCAGCCCCTGTTCAGGTACAGGCAGAAGAGTTCTCCGGCGGTGATGACTGGAACGTAACGTTTGATGGAGAAAAATTAAACAGCACATTTAAAAATGCAGATATTGATGATGCGATATATCAGCTTCAGCCGGGAGATACGGTAAATATCAGACTGGAGTTAAAGAATACCTATGATGGGGATACGCAGTGGTATATGACAAATCAGGTATTACAGAGCCTTGAGGATTCACAGAGTGTGGCTTCCGGAGGAGCGTATTCGTACATACTTTCTTTTACGGCTCCGGATGGAAGTAACCGTATTTTATACAGCAGTGAAAATGTAGGTGGAGATACGGTAGGAGAAAGTGGTGAAGGTCTTCACCAGGCAACCAATGCAATGAAAGATTATTTCTATCTGGATGAGCTTGCGAAAGGTGAAAAAGCAGAGATTGCACTAACCGTAAAGCTGGAAGGTGAGACACAGGGAAATACCTATCAGGATACCCTGGCAAAATTGCAGATGAATTTTGCGGTAGAATTATTATCCAGTGGTTCAACACCATTGTCGAATCATGTGGTTATTAAAACGGGTGACAATAATCAGGTGCTTCTTTTTTCGGCACTTGCTCTGGCGGCAGGACTTGTTTTAGTCGTCTTTTTTGTTGTGAGAGTGAAGAGGACACGAAAAGAAGATGAGGCAGCTGAAAATCGGTTGGAAAAGGAGGAGTAAGGGATGAAGAATAAAATAAAAGAAAGAATGGAACGTATTCTTCGCGGAAGTATTTTATTTACAACATTACTTACACTGGCATTTCCGGTACAGGCATGGGCAAAAGTTGGTGGAAATGAAACAGAATATACCTATACAGTAACGTTATGCTCTGGAAATCAGGGATATTTTTCAGATACGAATGGAATTACAGTAGACAATCATATAACAGGTTCTTCTTATCAGATTGAAAAGGAAAGCCAGGGAGAAAAAATAAAAATCAGTGGACTGAAATATGGTGACCGGGTTATGGTTCGGGCACAGTCCTGTATTCAGCTAAAGGAAGATGGAAAATATTATATTGGTGGAATCCGGGAGAGCGGAAGGGATAATAATACTGTTGGAAAATCTGCCTTTGTGGTAGAATCTGATCAGGAGTATGTAGCGGCATATGCAATTGCGGGAAATATGGTAGCATATACTGTGAATTATCAGGATGCCAATGGAAATGCACTTTCAGACAGTGAGACCTTCTATGGTGCAGTGGGTGACCAGCCGGTGGTGGCGTTTAAATATTTTGAAAATTATCGTCCGCAGGCATATAATCTGACGAAAACCTTAAGCAGCAATGAAGCAGAAAACATTTTTACGTTTGTATACACGACGGATACACAGAGTGCGGCAAACAGTGCAAATGCCGGAAATGATGCAAATGCGGCAAACAATGCAAATGCAGCAAACAATGCAAATGCGGCAAACAATGCAAATGCAGCAAACAATGCGAATGCAGCAGATGATGCCAATGCGGATAATAATCAAGGGGCAGATGGAAATGTAAATATTCCGGATGAAGAGACTCCGCAGGAACTGGTAAATCTTGATGATGAGGAAACTCCGTTAGCAGATATGCAGCAAAAGGATGAGAAGACCAAAAGACCGGCAGGAAATATGCCATTGCTGATTGGTGTAGCATCAGCGGCAGTTGCAGGACTTGTGGCTCTTACTGCTTTTGCATTACGAAGAAAGAAAATGAATGTCAGAGCAGAGGCATTAACGAATGGGAAAAACAAAAAGAAAAAAGAGGACAATAGCCAGAATCTGTAGTATGATAGGAGTATCTCTTCTGATATTGGTGATTCTGATTTGCATACCATTGACATTACCAAGGCTTACAGGGTTTGATATTTATACAGTTGTAACCGGAAGCATGGAACCGGCGATTCCGGTAGGAAGTCTTATTTATGTCAGGGAAGAAGCACCGGCAGAACTTATGGAAGGTGAAGTTGTGGCATATCGGAGCGATACAGATGTGGGAATTATCATTACCCATCGTGTGGTGAAGAATCAGGTGGTGTCCGGTCAGCTGATTACCAAAGGAGATGCAAATGAAGCGGAGGATATTTCCCCGGTTTCCTATGCACAGGTAATTGGAAAAGTAACCCTGACCATTCCGGTATTAGGAGGGATATTTGCAGCTATGGTAACCTTTTACGGTAAAATTGTAATCGTCTCAGTTGTATTACTGGCGGCAATTTTATTATATATAGGTACAGATAGCAGGAATATACAGGAAAAGGAATAGGTGTGTTGTCATGCAGAGGCAGAAGAGCCGGCACAGTAAGAAATATTACCTGATAATATGGATGGCCGCAGGGATATTGCTGATGAGCGGTGCATTGGGAGGCTGTGGCGGAGAGAAGAATTCTCCGGAGCAAAGCAGCAATGATACCGCAAAGGGAAATCGCGATGCGACAGCAGAAGTATTACATCCGGAGGCTTCCGGAGAAGTGACTTATGGGACAGATCAGATTGCTATTGATGCATCGCATGCATCCGATGGTTATGTGATGCTTAATTATACCGGAACCAATGAAAAAGTGAAATTCCAGATAGAGACACCGGAAGGGGAAGCATATACCTATCTGGTGACAAAGAATGGAACGTATATTGTATATCCGCTGACACAGGGAAGCGGTACTTACCAGTTGACCTTATATGAAGCTGCATCAGTAGAAGAAAATTTGTATGCAACAGCATTTACCCAGAGTATTGATGTTACCATTACGGATGAATTTGTCCCATTTCTGGCACCTAACTGTTATGTGGATTTTGATGAGAATTCCAAGACGGTAAAGAAAGGGGAAGAACTGGCAGCAGGCTGCGGCAGTGACCTTGATGTAGTAACCAACATTTATCATTATGTAATTGAAAACATTACATATGATGAAGAAAAAGCAGAGAATGTTGCATATGGATATGTGCCGGATGTAGATGAAACACTTTCGTCCGGAAAAGGAATCTGTTTTGATTATGCAGCATTGATGGCAGCGATGCTTCGCTCGCAGAGAATTCCAACCAAACTTCAGGTAGGATATGCGGGTGAGGCTTATCATGCGTGGATCAGCTGTTATGTGGATGAGATAGGCTGGGTAGATAATATGATATCTTTTGACGGAAAGGACTGGTCTCTTATGGACCCGACCCTGGCAGCCAATAATGATGATGATACCGTAAAAGATTATATTGGCGACGGAAGCCGTTATATTATAAAGTACACATATTAAGAGAGGAAGAAAAGTATGGGAAAAAGTAAAAAACAGCAAAAGCTGTCAAATCTTGAATGTGCATCTTTTTGCAGCCAGATGACAATGGTTCTGCATGCAGGCTTTCCGGCAGTTGAGGGGGTGTCATTATTACTGGAAGATGCAAAAGATGTGCAGGAAAAGGCAATACTTCAGGTAATGTATGATGAAATGATAAATACAGGACTGTTATATCCGGCACTGGAAAAGACCAGTGTATTTCCGGATTATCTTCTTCAGATGGTTAAGATAGGAGAAGAAACAGGTACACTGGATGATGTTATGAATGGGCTGACTCACCATTACGAGCGTGAGGATGAGATCGAGAAGAGTATTAAAAGCGCACTTACATATCCTTTGATTATGGTTGCTATGATGATAGCTGTAATTGTGATACTTTTAACAAAAGTAATGCCGGTATTTGAACAGGTATTTCGCCAGTTAGGCAGACAGATGACCGGATTTTCCGGTGGCATGCTTGCATTGGGAAAAACAATTTCAAATTATGCAATTGTATTCATTACAATAGCGGCGGTAATCGTTGGAGTATTTGTTTATTTTGTAAAGAGCAGCAGAGGACGAAGAGCGTTTGCTGGTTTTAGCAGAAAAATGCACTTGTTTCATGGCTTATACGATAAAATCGCAGCATGTCGTTTCGCAGACAGCCTGTATCTGACTTTAAAGAGTGGACAAAATCCGCAAAAGGGACTGGAATTTGCAGACGAATTGATTGCAGATAAGAATTTTTCAAAGAAGATTAAGAAATGTAGCCAGAAAATGGAAGAGGGCGAGGATTTTGCAGCAGCAGTAGGCGGTGCCGGAATATTTGAGGGCTTGTATGAGAGGATGCTGGTGATTTCCGGGAAAACCGGAGAGACCGATGAAACATTAGAGACGATAGCAAGACAGTATGAAAGAGAAATTGATCAGAGAATGTCTTCTTATATTGCAATATTAGAACCGACACTTGTAATTATTTTGTCTGTTATTGTCGGAATGATACTGTTATCCGTGATTCTTCCGTTGATGGGAATTATGGCAGGACTGTAAGAAGGAGATGCATATGGAAGGATTTCGTCGAAAGAGGCTTTTTTTTCATGAAAAAAGGCATTCTGTCTGGGCAAAGATATTATTTACGGTGGCCATTTCCAGTTGTATTATTTTATTGACCTGCCATGGATTGAACCGATTGATGGCGGATAGTAAAGAGGAGGAAAAACGTTCTTTAGAAGAGGCTCTGCAGAGAGAAATCGTGCAGTGTTATGTGCTGGAAGGACATTACCCGGACAGTCTTTCGTATCTGGAAGAACAGTATGGTTTTTCCTATGATAAGGAGCAGTTTTTTGTGGACTACCAGCTGCTTGGAGCAAACATTATGCCGGATGTGACAGTAATTGAGCGCAAGAATTAGAGTGAAGAGGGATGAATATGGCAGAGAGTACCGCCAGAAAACATACAATTGATATATTATTTCCATGGGCATTGTTTGGGCTGCTGGCAATCTGCGGACTTCTGGTGCTTATCCTGGCAGCAGATATTTATCAGGATACGACGACTATGGCAGATGAAAATTATGAAAGCAGAACAGTATTGTCTTATCTTACGGAGAAGATTCATCAGAATGATAATGGGACAGTTACTATTGGTTCGGTAGATGGAACAGACAGTCTTATTATCCGTCAGGATTATGATGGAGAAGAATATTGCACCTATATTTTTGAAGAGGATGGCATGTTGAAAGAGCTTTTTGTCCGGTCCGGAACTGCTGTAAGTACAGCGGATGGAAAGGCAGTCATTCCGGTTGAAGATTTTAAGATGGAAGCTTTGGAAAATGGATTATTGCATTTTTCCTGTACGTCGGAAGATGGGAGAAAAATGGATACTGTGGTGGCTGTTGTCGGCAGAAGGCAGGAATAGAGGAAGGCATATGATAGAAGGGCAGGCAAGACGTTCCGGGGTATTTTTACTGGAACTTATGATATCGATTTTATTTTTCTGTATTGCTGCAGCGGTGGGATTGCAGCTATTTGTAAAATCCCATTGCATCAGTGAAGATGCAGGAAATATGAATATGGCAGTACATAAGGCTGCAGCGGCAGCAGAAGTATTCCGCTCCGGAACAGATATGGAAGATTATCTGAAGGAAGAGTATTCTTATTATGAGAAAGAGGATAATACATTTTTGGTATCCTTTGCTGCTGACTGGGAGAACTGTAAGACGAAAGATGCGGAATATACCCTGTGGATTACACTGGGTGAAGCGAAGCAGCGGATGGTCGGTCATTTTGCAGTAAAGCAGAAGGACGGGGAGAAAGATAAGATTATTTATGAAGTGGAACTAAAGAGAGTAATCAGTCAGAGAGAGGCGGCAGAAGATGAGTAAGAGTGCATTATACGAAGAAAAACGCAGACCGCGTATAGCCAGTCCTTTTGGATACTCTTTTTTGTTAGTGGTAGTATTGATTCTGACTTTTTTATTATTCGCAGTGTTGTCATTATCTTCGTCCCTGCGGGATTATAAATACAGTAAACGGGCGGCAGATAAGATGAGTGCCTATTATGAAGCATGTAACAAGGCAAATGATGTCTTAGCAGAGATAGATGCTATTCTGGAAGAATCCGAAAATAAAGAAATGGCGTTGCAGGAAATTTCCGGATTGCCGGAGGTGAAGGATGCAGCTGATACCATAAGCTTTTGTGTGCCGGAGACAGACACACAGGAGTTACGTGTAAAGCTTTCTATTACGGAAGAGACGGATGGAGAGACAGGAGAAATGCTGGAATGGAGCATATTAGAATGGAAAGAAACTGCTACTGATGTAAGACAGGAGGAAACAAGGCTTCCGTTGATGGAGCAGCAGAAATAAAGAGATTGGTGGGAAAATTATGGATGTAAAAGAAGTATTACGAAAAGCAGTAGAGGAACACGCATCGGATATATTTATTGTAGCCGGACTTCCGATATCATATCGTTCGAATAATGTAATTATAAAAGAAGAGGGAGAGCGGTTGATGCCTCCTGAGACAGAAAATTATTTAGAGCAGATATATGAACTGGCGGATCATCGTGATATTGACCGGTTGTTAAAGCATGGGGATGATGATTTCTCTTTTGCGGTGCAGGGACTGTCAAGATTCCGTGTCAGTGCTTATAAGCAAAGAGGTGCTTTATCAGCAGTGGTTCGTGTGATTACCTTTGATTTGCCGAAGCCGGAGGACATTGGAATTCCACAGAATATCATTGACCTTGGTCTGCAGCCAAAGGGAATGGTATTAGTAACAGGACCGGCAGGAAGTGGTAAGTCTACCACGTTAGCCTGCATGGTAGATGCACTGAACCGCCGGTGTGCCAAGCATATTATTACGTTAGAGGATCCGATTGAATATCTGCACAGCCATCAGCATGGAATTATCAGCCAGCGTGAAATAAATGTAGATACTGAAAATTATGTAACGGCATTGCGTGCATCCCTGCGGCAGAGTCCGGATGTGATCCTTCTTGGAGAAATGCGTGATTACGAGACGATTGGTGTTGCTATGACGGCAGCAGAGACAGGTCATCTTATTATATCCACCTTACATACCATAGGAGCGGCTAATACCATTGACCGTATCATTGATGTGTTCCCGGCAAATCAGCAGCGGCAGATTGCAGTACAGCTTTCCATGGTGCTGCAGGCGATTGTTTCCCAGCAGCTTGTGCCGGATGTGAATGGCAATGTGATCCCGGCATTTGAAATTATGACTGTGACACCGGCAATCCGCAATATGATTCGTGAGAATAAAGTGCCACAGATTGACGGCGTTGTATATTCCTCGAACCGGGAAGATATGATATCCATGGACAGCAGTCTTTTGAAATTGTATCAGGAAGGAAAGATTACAAAAGAGACAGCACTGGTTTATGCATCCAATCCGGAAATGTTACAGAAACGCTTATAAAAATAGCTTGACGAGGCATAGAGAACATGATACAATACAACAGTTGTGAATAGGCGATGGTCCTCTGTTGCAAATGAATGCATTAAGAACATCAAAATATACAGGAGGTCACAAAATGAACGCAAGTGAAATTATTAAGAACATTGAAGCAGAGCAGTTAAAGGCAGATGCACCAGAGTTTCGTGTAGGAGATACCGTTAAGGTTTATGCGAAAATCAAAGAGGGAAACCGTGAAAGAATTCAGGTTTTCGAAGGTGTTGTATTAAAGAAACAGGGCGGAAGCAACCGTGAGACATTTACCGTTCGTAAATTCTCTAATGGTGTTGGCGTAGAGAAGACCTGGCCATTACATTCTCCTAACGTAGAGAAGGTTGAAGTAGTAAGAGCTGGTAAAGTAAGAAGAGCTAAGCTGAATTACTTAAGAGGTCGTATCGGTAAGAAAGCAAAAGTAAAAGAGTTAGTAAAATAAGAATCTGTCAGAGGGACGTGCCAATGTGTATCGTCCCTCTTGTTGTATTTGCGCGAGTAGCGAGAGAAATCGCATGCTTGCATGCAGATTTGGCGAGCACCGCGATAACTCGAGAAACTCGCAAAGCGTGTTTCTTGTAGTTTATGGTAAAATTAAGGATGAAATAATATTGAAAAAGATAAACAGGGACTGTTGCGGTTGCAACAGTCCTTTTTTTGCTTTACAGGAAATTGCTTCCCTGTAAAGTAAAAAACGTTCCGCGAGGATGCACACTGCAGGTAGACATTTGGAAAAAAGCAGATATAAAAATTTGATACGTTATTAAAAGATATTCTATTTTTATCTGGAAAAACTGCAATTATAATAAAATCAGCCAATAAAGTGGCGGAGGCGCATTATTATAGAATGAAAGGAAAGGCAGGTTACCACAGATGGAATATACAGCATCAGAACAAAGATATGAAACCATGAAATACAGAAGAGTAGGAAAGAGCGGATTGTTGTTTCCTGTGTTGTCCCTTGGTTTCTGGCATAATTTTGGAACCAATGATAATTATGAGAACATGAAAGCAATGTGTTTTACGGCATTTGACCATGGAGTCACACAGTTTGACCTGGCAAATAATTATGGCCCGGAATATGGCAGTGCAGAGAGTAATCTTGGCAGAATCATGCGGGAAGAATTGCATGCCTACCGCGATGAATTATTGATTACAACGAAAGCAGGTTATGATATGTGGCCGGGACCTTATGGGGACCATGGCAGCAGGAAGTATCTGATTGCGAGCTTAGACCAGAGCTTAAAACGTATGGGACTTGAATACGCGGACATTTTTTATCATCACAGAATGGATCCGGATACGCCATTGGAAGAAACCATGCTGGCATTAGACCAGATTGTAAGAAGCGGAAAAGCATTATATGTAGGAATATCCAATTATGATGGCGTGCATATGAAACAGGCAGCTGAAATCTTGGAAGATTTAAAGTGTCCGTTTGTGATAAACCAGAACCGCTACAATATCTTTGACCGTACGGTAGAGAATAATGGCTTGCTAGAAGCTGCAAAAGAGAAGGGGAAAGGTGTGATCGCATTTTCTCCACTTGCACAGGGAATGCTGACAGATAAGTATATCGATGGAATTCCGGAGGACAGCCGGATTAAAAGAGATGGCAGATTCCTTCATGCATCCGACCTTACGGAAACAAGAATGCAGCAGATTAAGAGCCTGAATGAAATTGCAAAGCGCCGTGGACAGACACTGGCACAGATGGCATTAAGCTGGATATTAAAGGATGAGACGGTAGCAAGTGTTCTGATTGGCGCATCCCGTCCGCAGCAGATATTAGATAATTTAAAGATTGTAGATGCACCGGCATTTACCACGGAAGAGTTAGAAGAAATCGAAGCTGTCTGCAGAGCCTGAAGCCTGGACGCAGATGCAGTTTTGGAAAAAAGAATAGAAGGAATTGTTCAGACAATTTCCCAATCAAAATAGTTATGTGAACGAATATGATATTATGTAAATATACATATGGGGAAGAGGTACTATTTTGAAAAGTGGAAAAGAAATTCATTTGACGGAAAAGAAGTGTAAATTGCAATCAGACAATTTTACACTTCTTTTTTGAAAATATACAATATGCACAAAAAAGAAAAGAACGTCGAAAAAAAGTGCTGGAAATCATAAAAAAGTCCCAAAAGTTATCCACATCGAAAAATGTGGAAATATCGAAAAAAAGGAGTTATACACCAAGTTATACACATTATCCACAGAAAAAAGGAGAAAAATATAGGTTTACATAGCAAAAAATAAGAACGGATGTTTTGTGAACAAATGATAAAGTTGATAACTTTTCAAAAAAATACACAAAATCTATTGACATTGCAATATTGAAAAAATCATATAAAATTGTCTGAAAATGTCAGTTTATTTACAAAGGTGTAAAAAGGCAATCTGAGAAAATTATTACAGAAAATTTGCACAATGGTTGAAAAAAACTGGAGCTTTTGCTATACTACTTGCATAAAAGCGCATGGAAATGCACAGAATAAGACAGGTGTAAGATGTTAAAGAAAATCGATATACTGGGAATAGAAGTAGATAATTATACAGTCCGTGAAGCAATGATGCAGGTGGAAAATTATCTGGATAACACGATAATGAATACCATAGAGACCATAGATATGAAGATGTTAGAACTGGCAGGACAGGATGAAACGGTGCGGGCGTGCATTGAACAGCTGGATCTTGCGGTAATCGGAGAGAAGGAGATTCTGATTGCGGCAGATGTTCATTCCAGCCAGCGGCTCAGTGAGACCATTAATCATGATTTCTTCCGGGAATTCATCAAGCGGATTATCCGTAACCATAAGAGAGTATTTTTGTTGGCAGAAACCATTGCTCAGGAAGAACAGCTGGAGCATTTCCTTGTAGGAAAATACGAACAGATTGAGGTGGCAGGTCATTGTGCGATAGAGGAAAAGTCCAATGACTTTGAAAGTGTGGTAAATGAGATTAACAGTGCCAGTGCAGATGTTATTTTTTCCATTCTGCCGTCTCCGTTACAGGAACAGTTTTTGACAGAAAATAAAAGCAAACTGGATGCTAAAATATGGTATGGGTTGAGCAGTGATTATGCACCGCGTTCCCGTATCAGCAGAATATCCCAGATAGCGGGCAGATTGATTCATAAGAAGAAACTGCAGAGCAAATTACACAAATATAATAAAGATTAAAGGAAACGGATGGTTATGGGTCTGGGATATAAAAGACCGGCCATAGTGGATTATTTGTGTATGACAGCAGGAACCTGCCTTATGGGTATAGCAATTCAGTCCATCTATGACCCGGTAGGAATGGTTGTTGGTGGATTTACCGGAGTTGCAATTCTCATCAGACAACTGACAGTAAAATGGATTCCCGGAGGAATTCCGTTATGGTTTACGAACCTGGCGTTGAATCTTCCGGTTTTTTTATGCGCATGGAGAAGAAAGGGAAAGAAATTTTTGTGGCGGGCATTATATGGAATGGTAATGCTGTCTTTCTGGCTTCTGGTACTGCCTCACTGGAATATAGCCCAGGATGATTATATGCTGGCAGCTATTTATGGCGGATGCATCTCCGGAGCGGGAATCGGTCTGGTTCTGGTGACGAAGTCCTCTACTGGAGGGACAGATATGGTAGCCACTTTATTACAGCGTTTTCTTAAACAATATACCATTGCACAGATTATGCTGGTGTTAGATGGTATTATTGTGTTAAGCGGAATGTTTTTCTTTGGAGTAAAGCCGGCGTTATATGCTGTGGTGGCAATTTTTATAACAACGGAAGTATCGGATGCAATTATGGAAGGTATCAAATATTCCAAGGCGGCGTATATCATTACGGAAGATGCCGCTGAAGTGGCAGATGCACTGATGCACCGGATGAACCGCGGTGTTACGGCGATTCATGCAAAGGGAATGTATTCCGGAAATGAGAAGGACATACTCTTTTGTGCAGTGCCGAAAAAGGAAATTGTAGAGTTAAAAGAGATAGTAATGGAACTTGACGCGAAAGCTTTTGTAATTGTGACGGATGCCCGGGAAGTGCTGGGAGAAGGTTTTTTGGAATATTAGCATAAAAATATTCACATTTCCTCTTTATTTTTTTGACGTTTTGCATTAAAATAAGATTCAAAGAGTTTTATCTTTCACAAAAGGATGCGAATTTTTTGTGAAAGTTGTCCAGTAACTGGGGCGATATTGATAAGAGAAGGAGAAAAAAGTATGATTTCAAATCAGATACTTCAAAACACAATTGACGGTTTGAAAGGGATTACAAGAGTGGATATGTGCATTATCGATACTGAGGGGAAAGTATTGGCAACCACATTTCCCGATGCAGATAATTATATCAATCCTGCATTGGCATTTGTAGAATCTCCGGCAGACAGTCAGGTGATTCAGGGATGCCAGTTCTTTAAAGTTTTTGATGATCATCAGATAGAATATGTTTTACTGGCAAATGGTGACAGTGATGATGTGTATATGGTGGGAAAAATTGCCGGTTTCCAGATTCAGAATCTTCTGGTAGCATATAAGGAACGGTTTGATAAGGACAACTTTATTAAGAATCTTTTATTGGATAATCTTCTTTTAGTAGATATTTATAACCGTGCGAAGAAGCTTCATATTGAGACGGAAGTACGCCGCGTGGTATATGTTGTAGAAACCAACCGGGAAAAGGACGGAAATGAACTGGAAAAAGTACGCAGTATCTTTGGTGGCAAGTCCAAGGATTTTGTGACAGCGGTAGATGAGAAAAATATCATTGTGGTAAAAGAACTTGCAGAAAATGAGACCTATGAGGATTTGGAGAAAACGGCAGAAGTTATCTTAAATCTGTTCAAGGCAGATGAAGACTGCGAGGCTTATATCGCATATGGTACCGTAGTAAATGAGATTAAGGAAGTATCCCGTTCTTATAAAGAAGCCCGAATGGCATTGGATGTAGGAAAGATATTCTTTGAAGAGAAGAATATTATTGCGTATTCTGCACTGGGAATTGGACGTCTGATTTATCAGCTCCCGATTCCACTTTGCAAAATGTTTATCAAAGAGATTTTCGATGGAAAATCTCCGGATGATTTTGATGAAGAAACACTTACTACCATCAATAAATTCTTTGAAAACAGCCTGAACGTTTCAGAAACATCCAGACAGTTATACATACACAGAAATACACTGGTATACCGTCTGGATAAACTGCAGAAAAGCACAGGCTTAGACCTTCGGGTATTTGAAGATGCCATTACATTTAAAATTGCGTTAATGGTAGTAAAATACATGAAATATATGGAGACATTGGATTACTAAGCAGTAGTTTTAGGAGGAACACATGATTAAGCTTGAACATGTAAGCAAGTCATATTCGGCAGGAATACCGGCATTAAATGATATCAGTCTTAATATAGAAGAAGGGGAATTTGTTTTTATCGTTGGAAACAGTGGCTCCGGAAAGTCAACACTGATTAAATTATTGTTAAAAGAATTAGAGCCGACCAAAGGGGTTATTACGATTAACAACCGTAATTTAAATGCAATCCGGAGAAAACAGATACCGAAATATCGTCGTAATGTAGGTGTTGTGTTCCAGGATTTCCGCCTTTTAAAAGACAGAAATGTATATGAGAATGTAGCATTTGCCCAGAAGGTAATAGGTACTCCGGCAAGGCTCATAAGAAGCAGTGTACCGACCATGTTATCTATGGTAGGGCTGGCTGCCAAATATAAATCTTATCCAAAACAGTTGTCCGGTGGAGAACAGCAGAGGGTTGCCATTGCAAGAGCACTGGTAAATCAGCCGAAGATTCTTCTGGCAGATGAGCCGACCGGTAATCTTGATAACCATAATGCATGGGAAATCATGAAGCTCTTAGAGGAGATTAACCAGAAGGGAACGACAGTAGTCGTTGTTACACATAATCTTGAGATTGTCAAGGCAATGAAGAAACGTGTAATCACAATGAAGAAAGGCGTCATTATCAGTGACGAGAAAGGTGATTGCAGCGATGAGGATTAGTTCGTTTTTCTATTCAATAAAACAGGGTATCAAGAATATCTGGCGTAACAAAATGTTTTCAGTAGCATCTATTGCGACCATGTGTGCCTGTATCTTTTTGTTTGGACTTTTCTATTCGATTGTAGAAAACTTCCAGTCAATGGTAAAAGAGGCAGAGGAAGGCGTTGCAGTATCTGTTTTCTTTAATGAGGGAATCTCGCAGGAACAGATAGATGAGATTGGTAATAAAATTAGTAAGCGTGTGGAAGTTGCCAGCTATGAATTTATTTCCGCAGATGAAGCGTGGGAAAGGTGTAAAGAGACATATTTTGGTGGCTCAGAAGAAGCAGCAGAGGGATTTGCGGAGAATCCACTTGCCAATTCTGCCAGTTATGAAATTTATATGAAAGATGTTTCCATGCAGGATGCACTGGTTACATATTTAGAGTCCTTAGATGGCGTAAGGGAAGTGCATCATTCTGCAGTGGTGGCAAATACATTGTCTGATTTTAATAAACTGATTGCGTATGTTTCCGGAGGCATTATCTTAATCCTGCTTGCGGTTGCTATCTTCTTAATCAGTAATACCGTTACAGTTGGCATCTCGGTACGAAGAGAAGAGATTGCGATTATGAAGCTGATTGGAGCTACGGATTCTTTTGTGCGGGCACCATTTGTAGTAGAGGGTGTGCTGATTGGACTTCTGGGTTCTGCATTGCCACTGATTCTGCTTTACTTCATGTATGGCAAGATTATAGTATATGTAGCGGACAAATTCAGCTTTTTAGATAATATTATGAATTTTATTCCGGTTGCAGAACTGTTTCACAGTCTGGTTCCAATTTCACTGCTGTTGGGAGTGGGAATTGGATTTGTTGGCAGCCGGCTGACTATTAAGAAGCATTTGAAAGTATAAGGACAAAGGGTATCGCCTGTGTACTGGGGCAGTCACGGGGATACCCTGTTTTGAATATATAAAAGGTGATGAGAATAAGATGAAGATACGAAGAAAAGTAACAACCGCAATACTGACAGCTGTGATGTTACTTTCTCCGGTGATGGAGATATCTGCCAGCAGCCTGTCTGATGCACAGAAGGAAAAAGAAAATTTAGAGAAGCAGTTAGAGGAGGCCCAAAGCGTCATTGATGGGCTGAAAGATTCCAAGGCTGATATTCAGACGAAGGTAAAGGAATTAGATCAGCAGCTTACAAGCATTTCTCTTGAAATTACCAATACACAGGCACAGTTAGAGGAAAAGAGTGCCGAGATTACAGACACCCAGAGCGAATTAGAGGATGCCCAGGCGGATGTGGCAAGCCAGGCAGAAGCTATGAGCAAAAGGATTCAGTTCATGTATGAAAATAGTGGAAAAATGTCATATCTGGAAGCATTTTTTCAATCCGGCAGTATGGCAGAATTTTTGAATCAGGCAGAATATATCCGGCAGATTTCAGAATATGATAGAGATATGCTGCAGCAGTACAATGACAGTGTACAGACCGTGGCAGATGCCAAGGAACAGTTAGAACAGGAATATACAGAGCTGGAAGAATTAAAGGCACAGGTAGAATCCCAGCAGCAGACCGTGCAGGCTCTGATGGATGCCAAGGAAGACGAACTGGATAAGGTAAAGAGTGACATTACGGTGGCACAGTCGGATGCAGATGCAGTACAGGCAGAGATTGATGCACAGAATGAAATTATTGCGCAGATTCAGGCAGAGGAAGCCAGAAAAAAAGCGGAAGAAGAGAAACGAAGACAGGAAGCAGAGGAAAATGGAACTACTCCGGATACGACTCCTGGAGATGTATACAGTGGCGGGGCTTTTGTATGGCCGTGTCCGAGCAGTACCAGGGTAACCAGTGATTACGGAACGCGATTATCTCCGACCCAGGGAGCATCCTCTAATCATAAGGGACTGGATATTGGGGCAAGCTATGGTGCGAGTATTGTGGCAGCGGCAGATGGAACGGTTTCCTATGCAGGCTATAATAATGGAATGGGCAACTATGTAATGATCAGCCACGGCAGCGGGCTATATACAGTATATGGGCATGCTTCGGCACTTTTGGTATCCACCGGTGATAAAGTCACGGCGGGACAGACGATAGCCCAGGTAGGAAGTACCGGTATATCTACTGGAAATCATTTACATTTTGGCGTATCCTTAAATGGAAGCTATGTAAGCCCATGGAATTATCTGAGTAAATAGTAAAAGAGGAAGAAAGATGGACGGAATAAGGGAAGAGACAAATTCAGCAGAAGCAATCAGGCAGGAAATAAAGGAAAAGAAAAGAACTTACTGGCGTGGTGCGATTACCGGTGCTGCTTCGGTCATGGCGGTATTGCTGATTGTATTATTGATTGGTATTTACAGTGGTACTGTGGTAATTGGTGGAAAAGGCGTAACAGGAGGCAACCAGACGGTAGCAGCATCAGATGGTGATCTGCTTTCAAAGGATGTCATCAATAAGCTTGATAATCTGGCAGACCAGATTAATGCAGATTATTATGAAGATGTGGATCAGGAAGACTTGATTAACGGAATGTATAAAGGCTTGTTTGAGGGGATCGGAGACCCATATAGTGAGTATTATACCCCGGAAGAATATGAAGATATCATGATATCCACCCATGCAAATTATTATGGAATCGGAGCAGGACTTACCCAGGATAAGAATACCATGGAAGTATCCGTTACCCATATTTATGATAATTCTCCGGCACAGGAAGCAGGATTAAAAGAAGGCGATAAGATAGTCAAGGTAGATGATATTGAAGCCACTTCTATGGAATTGTCGGAATTGGTAACCAACATCCGTGGCGAAGAGGGAACCACCGTTCATCTGGTAATTGAAAGAGAAGGGGAATCAGAAAATCTGGAATTTGATGTGTCCCGTGCCAAAGTAGATATTCCAACAGTAGCTTATAAAATGTTAGAAAACAATATCGGATATATACAGGTATCTGAATTTGCAGAGAATACACCAACCCAGTTTTCGGATGCAATTACAGATTTACAGGGTCAGGGTATGGAGAAGCTGGTTATTGATTTACGTGATAATGGCGGCGGAATGGTAGTATCCTGTCAGCAGATGTTGGATATGATTCTTCCGGAAGGAACTGTTGTTTATACGGAAGATAAATATGGCAACCGTCAGGATTATACTTCTGATGCAGAGCATTATCTTGATATGCCGATTGCAGTATTAGTCAATGGCAATTCCGCCAGTGCATCCGAGATATTTGCAGGAGCCATCCGGGATTTTGATTATGGAACACTGATTGGAACCACAACCTTTGGAAAAGGCATTGTGCAGAATATCATGCAGTTAAAGGACGGCAGTGCCATTAAGCTTACCGTGGCAAAATATTATACACCAAACGGTGATAACATCCATGGAACCGGAATTACACCGGATGTTGAAATTGAATATGAGTACACCGGAGATACCGAGGGTACTTATGATGAGATGCAGGATAATCAGATATTAAAAGCCATTGAAGTATTGAACGGAGAAGAATAATGAAGATGAATAACGAAGAGAAGAAAAAACTTATCATTCGCTATGTGGTGGCAGTAATTCTTTTGGTAGTTACCATTCTCGTACTTAAGGGGATGTATCAGGATGCGGAAGAGCATGACAATGCACAGAATACAGAAATTAAAACAGAGATAAATCATGAGTGAATTAAATGAAAAGATTCGCCAGCAGTTAATGGAATGGGCAGAACCGGATTTTGGCACCTTTTCCGCCGGATTGATTCCGGGGGAAGAACATGTGCTTGGAGTAAGGCTGCCATTACTTCGTTCTTATGCAAAAGAATTAGCAAAAGGAGACTGGCAGACTTACCTTTCACAGGCATCGGATGATTCCATGGAAGAGACCATGCTGCAAGGCATGACCTTAGGCTATGTGAAAAGTGATTTCGCAGGAATCCGTCCGTATCTTGATGCCTTTCTTCCAAAGATTAAGAACTGGTCGGTATGTGACAGCACCTGTGCAAGTTTAAAAATTGCCAGAAAAGAGCCGGAGGCAGTTTTAGAATATTTACTGCCTTATCTTCGCAGTGATGAAGAATTTTTCATCCGGTTTGGCGTTGTGATGTTATTAGATCATTTTATTACGGAAGACTATATCGACCTTGTCTTAGAAGAGATGGATAAGATTCATCAGGATGCCTATTATGTGAAAATGGCAGTAGCCTGGAATTTGTCCGTGTGTTTTGTGAAGTTCCGGGATAAAGCACTTTCCTATCTCAGGACAAATCATCTGGATGACTGGACTTACAATAAGACGATACAGAAAATCAGGGAATCCTATCGCGTGACCAAAGAGGATAAGGAAATGCTCTTAAAAATGAAACGGAAAGCAGAAAAATAGACTTTTCAACCAATATTAAGGAAAATATAATTGATTCGAAGCCGGGAAACCACTATAATGTTTATAGTGGTTTTTCTTACTTTACAGGAAATTGCTTTCCTGCAAAGAAAAAACGCTCCGCGGGGATGCGCACTGCGGCGTATAAGGTAGATGTCGCAAGCGACCGCGCAGGCGCGAGAATGTGCCAAGGCACATTCTTTGTTATGCAGAAAATCATAAGAATATAAGAAAGTTGGTGATACTGTGGTTGAATTGGACGCATACCGATACAAATTGGGAACCTATAAGGCTCCACTGCAGGAAGTGAGGGATTCACTTTGACTTAGCAGATAAGTCAAAAAAAATCGAAGAATTGGAACGGGAGATGGAAGCACCAGATTTCTGGAATGATGCAGAAGTGTCCCAGCAGAAGATGAAAGAGTTAAAAAGCTATAAGGATGACGTGGCAGTCTGTGCACAGCTGGAAGAGAAACTTTCTGACATTGAAACACTGATTGCGATGGGAGATGAAGAGAATGATGTTTCCCTGATTCCGGAGATCGAAGAAGAGATAAAGGAATACGAAGAAGCGTTTGAAAAGATTCGGATCAAAACCCTGTTATCCGGAGAATATGATAAAGACAATGCAATTGTATCCTTGCATGCAGGAGCAGGCGGAACAGAATCCTGTGACTGGGCATCCATGCTATACCGCATGTATACAAGATGGGCATCCGATAAAGGATTTGCCATTGAAGTACTGGATTCCTTAGATGGAGATGAAGCAGGAATCAAATCCATTACCTTTCAGGTAAACGGAGAAAATGCTTACGGTTATCTGAAATCAGAAAAAGGCGTACACCGTCTGGTGCGGATTTCACCGTTTAATGCGGCAGGAAAGCGTCAGACCTCCTTTGTATCATGTGATGTGATGCCGGATATTGAAGAAGACATTGATATTGAAGTAAAGGATGAAGATATAAGGATTGATACCTACCGTTCCAGCGGAGCCGGTGGACAGCATATCAATAAGACATCTTCAGCAATCCGGATTACCCATTTTCCGACGGGAATTGTAGTAACCTGCCAGAATGAGCGTTCCCAGCACATGAATAAAGACAAGGCAATGCAGATGTTAAAATCCAAGCTGTATTTATTGAAACAGCAGGAAAATGCAGATAAAGCAGCAGATATCCGTGGTGAAGTCACAGAAATTGGCTGGGGAAATCAGATACGCTCCTACGTATTGCAGCCGTATACTATGGTAAAGGATACCAGAACCGGCGTAGAGACGGGAAATACAGATGCAGTATTAGATGGAGATATTGATATTTTCATCAATGGATATTTAAAGTGGCTGTCACTGGGCTGTCCGGAGAAGATGGGAGAGTAAGATGGAAAAAGTAATCATACCACTGGTCATTATTCTTGTCATTGTGGGAGTGATAGCAGGCGTTGTTTTCTATGTGAAAAATAAAGTAAGAAAATTTTCACAGGACCTCTTTGGAACAGATTCTTTAGTGGAAGGCTGGAAGAAACAGGAAGAGGAACTGTCTGTCACACCATGTTCCGTATCCGGAATGACAAGATTATTAGAACCACAGATACAGCGGGATTTCCCGGAATTTAACTGGGTGCAGTTTAAAAATAAGGCAGAAGATGCATTGAAATTGTCATTGATGGCAATTTCCGCACATAGTATAGGAAGGGCAGAGAGCCTGTCGGAAGCACTTAAAGAAGAAGTGGCAGCAAGAATTGAGCAGAATCAGACAGCAGGTGTAAATGAGGTATATGAACGTATCCGTGTTCATCAGACTGAGATTGCCAGATATGAAAAACAAAAGGGAAAATGCATTATTACACTACAGAGTGCAGTGGAGCATATTCACTATAAAGAAAAAGACGGAAAACTGATTTCCGGTAAAAAAGATTTGTTAGAACAGACCAAGTACAACATGGAACTGATGTATATCCAGGATGAGAGCAAAGTCAGTGCTGATAAAGGGGTAGGACTTACCTGCCCGCACTGCGGTGCTCCGGTTACATCCCTTGGAGCGAAATACTGTGAGTTCTGTGGCAGTGAAGTAATACCAATCAATATGCAGGTTTGGTCTCTGCAGCATTTTTACGAAGTTACATACCAAAAGGTGTAATGAAAATATATAACATAAGAAAACAGGAGGTTTGTTATGGGTTTAATTAAAGCAGTAGCACAGGCAGTTGGAGGAAGTTTTGCAGATCAGTGGTTAGAGGTAATCGAGCCGGATGATATGGGAGATCAGACCGTCTTTACCAGGGGTGTGTTGATTCGCCGTGGACAGAATACAAAGGGAACGGATGATACCGTATCTAATGGTTCCATCATCCATGTATATGATAATCAGTTTATGATGTTAGTAGATGGTGGAAAAATCGTAGACTATACTGCAGAACCGGGATATTACAAAGTAGATAATTCTTCTTTGCCATCCCTGTTTAACGGACAGTTAAAGGATACTTTAAAAGATTCCTTCGCACGTATCAAATTTGGTGGTCAGACACCGGATAAACAGAAGGTATTCTTTATAAATCTTCAGGAAATCAAGGGAATCAAATTCGGAACAAGAAATCCGATTAACTATTTTGATAATTTCTACAATGCAGAATTGTTCCTGCGAGCACACGGAACTTATTCCATTAAGATTGTAGACCCGATTCGTTTCTATGCAGAAGCAATTCCAAGAAACAAAGACAGGGTAGAAATCACAGATATCAATGAACAGTATATCTCTGAATTCTTAGAAGCATTACAGACATCCATCAATCAGTTATCTGCAGATGGTGTCCGCATTTCCTATGTATCATCCAAGGGACGCGAGCTGAGTAAATACATGTCAGAAACTCTTGATGAGGAATGGAACCAGATGCGTGGTATGGAGATTCAGGCAGTAGGTATTGCAAGCATCTCTTACGACGAGGAATCCACTAACCTTATCAATCTGCGCAACAAAGGTGCAATGATGGGTAGTGACCCGAATGTAATGCGTGGTATTGCTGTTGGAAATATTACGGAAGGTATCCGTGATGCAGGTTCTAATGCAGCAGGTGCAATGACCGGATTTATGGGTGTTGGAATGGGAATGAATGCATTCAACAGCAGCATGGACAGCTTAAATCAGATGACTGCAGGCATGCAGCAGAACCAGCAGATGAATAATGGAACACAGATGGCAGGCGGAGTAGCAGGCGTGCAGCAGGCAGCACCGGCTCAACAGGCAGCACCGGCACAGCAGGCAGCACCGGCACAGCAGGCAGCATCACCGGCAGGCAATGAGTGGACCTGTGAATGCGGAATAACAAATACCGGAAAATTCTGCTGTAACTGTGGAAAACCGGCTCCTGCACCGGCAGTAAAGTCAGACTGGACCTGTGAGTGTGGAGCAGTAAATACCGGAAAATTCTGCACTAACTGCGGAAAACCGGCTCCGGCAGCAGACTGGACCTGCGAATGTGGAGCAGTAAATACCGGAAAATTCTGCAGCAATTGTGGAAAACAGAGACCATAATGGAGGAAGGAGCACTGCATGTCAGTAATTAGTTTTAAGTGCCCGAATTGTGATGGCGAACTGATTTTTGACCCTGCTTCCGGCGCATATAAATGCGAATATTGTGGCTCAAAATTTACACAGGAAGAACTGGATGCCATGAAGCCGGCGGAGGAACAGGAAAAACCTGCCGGCAGCATGGATGGAAGCCAGGCTTCTGAGAATACAGACGGAGCACAGGAAGAGAAGAAGACAGAGGAAGAAGCAGTCATTTATACCTGCCCAAGCTGTGGTGCACAGATTGTAACAGATGCAACCACAGCGGCAACCTTCTGCTATTATTGCCACAATCCGGTAGTGCTTTCCGGAAGATTATCCGGAAACTATATGCCGAATAAGGTAATTCCGTTTGCAATTGACCGTAAAGAAGCAGAAAAACGTTTTATGGAATATGTAGGCAGGAAAAAGTTTGTTCCAAAGGCATTTTTCAATAAGAAACAAATTGATAAATTATCTGGTGTATACTTCCCATTCTGGATTTATGATACCAGGATGAACGGTAATCTTTCGGCAGAGGCAACCCGTGTCCGGGTATGGCGTTCCGGAGATGAAGAATATACCGAGACAAAATTCTATGAAGTAGAACGTGGCGGAGATGTATCTCTTTCCAATCTGGAACTGAATGCATTACAGAAAGCCAACAAAGAGCTGGTAGAGGGTGTACTGCCATATCAGTTTGACAAGATGAAGGATTTCTCCATGGGGTATCTTTCCGGCTTCCAGGCAGAGAAGCGTGATATTGAAAAAGAAGGCGTGGCAGAGGAAGCCAGACGAGAGACAAAAGATTATGCAACCAGACTCTTGCGGGAAAGTGTATCCGGCTATGACGGTGTGAAAGTGCATAACTGCGGATTTTCTAATGGCAGTGAGAACTGGAATTATGTGCTTCTTCCAATCTGGACCATCACCTATCGCGCCAATAATGGCAAGATGTATTACTATTCCATGAATGGTCAGACTGGAAAAGTATGTGGAGAACTTCCGGTAGATTATAAGAAACTGACTCTGGTTAGTGGAATCATATCAGCAGCAGTGCTGGTACTTGGATTGTTAGGAGGGCTGCTGATATGGTAAAGAAAAAGATAATTGTACCGTTACTGCTTTTATGCAGTATGTTATTTGTTGTTCCTGTTATGGCATCAGAGCCAAAGGCAGACTTCGTCTATGATGACGCAGAGCTTTTTACCCAGAGTGAAGCAGATTCCATCAGTGAAAAAATCAGCGGTTTTTCCAGTGAGACCGGCTGGGAAATCTATGCATTTACCACAGAGGATGCGCAGGGGTATACTTCCCAGGAGTATGGAGAGAATACCTTTGACCAGTATGCCACCGGCATGGATGGCGTTGCTTTTGTCATTGACATGGATAACCGTGAAATCGCAGTGGTTCATTTTGGAGAAGCAAACCGTTATTATACGGACGAAAGAGTGGAAAGTATTCTGGATGAAGGCTTCAATTATATGGGAGATGCAGAGTATGCAGATGCCATGGAGGCAATGATTGATGAGGCAGAATATTATTATGGACAGGGCGTGCCAACCGGTCAGTATAATTACGATGAAGAAACCGGGGAGTATGATTACTACGAGAAAAATACACTGACCTGGTTTGAAATTCTGATTACCTTACTGGTGGCATTAGGTATCGGTGGCGCATTCTGTGGAATCACAATTGGTAAATACCGCCTGCATTTTGATAAGTACAAATATGATTACCACAAGAACAGCCATGTAAATCTTACAAACCGTACTGACCGTTTTGTAAATCAGGTAGTAACCCATCGTCATATCCAGAGGGAATCTTCTGGTGGAGGCGGAAGCAGTTCAGGCAGAACAACAGTACATACCGGAGCAGGAGGACGAAGCACCGGAGGCGGAAGCCGTAAATTCTAAGAGCTTTCGGATAAGGAAAGCAAATATAAAAATTCGTCAATTTACCCATATGGAATCCGAAAAAGGTTCCATATGGGTACTTTTGTATAAAAAAGAGAAATTTACTTGTAATGGCTCTGTATATGTGCTATCATCTTTCTGGTGAGAACAGTTGTATTTGTACCACAAACAGTCGGAGGGGAATATGGCAGAGAATACGAAGTATTTTGTGTTGAAAGAGAAGGCTGTACCGGAGGTATTGCTGAAAGTAGTGGAAGCGAAACGTCTTTTAGAATCCGGACGCGTAACATCCGTACAGGAAGCAGCCGAGCAGGTAGATATCAGCCGGAGTTCATTTTATAAGTATAAAGATGATATTTTTCCATTTCACGACAATGCGAAGGGGAGAACAATTACGATGGTAATCCAGCTGGATGATACGCCGGGATTATTATCAACCGTTTTGAATATTGTGGCAGAGTTTCATGCCAACATATTAACTATCCACCAGTCCATACCGGTAAACGGGATTGCATCCCTGACACTGAGTATTGATATTCTGCCGGAGACAGGAGATTTGTCACAGATGGTAGATAAGATTGAAGGACAGGATGGAATACATTATCTGAAAATATTAGCCAGGGAGTGAAACAACAATGAAAGCAGCAGTAATGGGATATGGAACAATTGGTTCCGGAGTAGTAGAAGTATTAAACATTAATCATGACAGCATTGCAAAACGTGCAGGCGAAGCAATCGAAGTAAAATATGTTTTGGATTTACGGGATTTCCCGGGAGACCCGATTCAGGATAAAATCGTGCATGATTACAAAGTAATTGCAGAAGACCCTGAAATTGGCATGGTAGTTGAGACAATGGGCGGTGTAGAACCGGCATATACTTTTGTCCGTGCCATGTTAGAGGCAGGAAAGCATGTAACAACTTCAAATAAGGCATTAGTAGCAGAGAAAGGTGCAGAACTGATTGCACTTGCTAAAGAGAAAAATGTGAATTTCCTGTTTGAAGCCAGCGTAGGAGGCGGCATCCCGATTATCCGCCCGTTAAATTCCTGCCTGACTGCAGATGTAATTGAAGAGATTACCGGTATTTTAAATGGAACGACCAACTATATGCTTACCAAGATGAGCGTAGAGGGTTCTGAATTTGCAGATGTATTAAAGGATGCACAGGATAAAGGATATGCAGAGAAAGATCCGACTGCCGATGTAGAAGGCTTTGATGCATGCCGTAAGATTGCAATCTTAACTTCTTTAGTATGCGGACAACAGGTAGACTTCAATGACATTCATACGGAAGGAATTACCAAAATCAGTGCAACAGATATCAAATATGCAAAAGCAATGGGTAAAGCCATTAAATTACTGGCAACCAGCCGTAAAGTAGGAGACAGCTATTGTGCAATGGTATCTCCATGTATGCTTCCACAGGAGCATCCATTGTATCCGGTAAATGATGTATTTAATGCAATTTTTGTACATGGTAATGTATTAGGAGATGCAATGTTCTACGGAAGTGGAGCAGGAAAACTTCCAACCGCCAGTGCTGTTGTGGCTGATATGGTTGAAATTGCAAAATTCAAAGATACCAACCTTCCAATGGAATGGAGACCGGAGAAATTAGAGCTTGCAGATTATAAGATGGTAACCAACCGTTTCTTTGTCCGTACCAAAGCAGACGAAGCAGCAGTAAAGAATGCATTCGGAGCAGTTGAGTTCGTTGCAGCAGAAGGTGTAAACGGAGAACTTGGATTTGTAACAGAAGAAATGACAGAAGCAGCATATGAAGAGAAAGCAGCAAAACTTGCTGATATTCTTCAGATGATTCGTGTAAAATAGTTGCGAAAAACCCTTCTGGAAATTATAATTGTACTAAGGGTATAAATATAATTTCAGGAGGGTATTTTTATGTCAAAATTTATTATGGCGTTAGACGCCGGAACTACCAGCAACCGGTGTATTCTTTTTAATGAAGCCGGTGAAATCTGCAGTATGGCACAAAAAGAATTCCGCCAGATGTTCCCGAATCCGGGATGGGTAGAACATGATGCCAATGAGATATGGTCGACACAGCTTGGGGTAGCAGTAGAGGCAATGTCTAAGATTGGCGCTACGGCAGCAGATATTGCAGCCATTGGAATCACCAACCAGAGAGAGACGGCAATTGTATGGAACAAAGAGACCGGAGAACCGGTTTATAATGCGATAGTCTGGCAGTGCCGCCGGACCTCTGATATTGCAGATGCATTAAAGAAAAAGGGGTTGGAAGATTCCTATCGTAAGAAAACAGGATTGATTATTGATGCCTATTTTTCGGCAACGAAAATCAAGTGGATTTTAGATAATGTGAAGGGTGCAAGGAAATTAGCGGAAGAAGGAAAGCTGCTCTTTGGAACGGTAGAGACCTGGCTGATCTGGAAGCTGACGAAAGGGGAAGCACATGTAACCGATTATTCCAATGCATCAAGAACCATGCTTTTTAATATAAACACATTAACCTGGGATAAAGATATTCTGGCAGAACTTGATATTCCGGAGAGCATGCTGCCAAAGCCGATGCCATCAAGCTGTGTTTATGGTTATACAGACCCGGCATATTTCGGAAGTGCGATACCGATTGCCGGTGCAGCAGGCGACCAGCAGGCAGCTTTATTCGGACAGACCTGCTTTTCCGAAGGAGAAGCGAAGAATACATATGGTACAGGCTGTTTCCTTTTGATGAATACAGGAGAACGTCCGGTATTTTCAGAAAACGGACTGGTCACCACCATTGCCTGGGGGTTGGATGGCAAAGTAAATTATGCGCTGGAAGGATCTATCTTTGTGGCAGGTGCGGCTATCCAGTGGCTGCGTGATGGTATGCGTCTCATTGACTCCGCATCGGATTCAGAGTATATGGCAACCAAAGTAAAAGGAACACATGGCTGTTATGTAGTTCCGGCATTTACCGGACTGGGTGCTCCGTACTGGGATCAGTATGCAAGAGGAACAATTGTAGGAATTACCAGAGGAACCAATAAGAATCATATCATCCGGGCAACTCTGGAATCTATTGCTTATCAGGTGGAAGGAGTTATCTCTGCCATGGAAGCGGATGCTGGAATCGAAATCCGTTCCTTAAATGTAGATGGCGGAGCCAGTGCCAATAATTTCCTGATGCAGTTCCAGTCAGACATGATACAGGCGCCGGTCAATCGTCCGGCATGTGTAGAGACAACAGCAAAAGGTGCGGCGTATCTGGCAGGACTTGCAGTAGGCTACTGGAAGACCAAAGAAGATGTGATAAAGAACCAGCAGATAGAGCGGGTATTCCATCCACAGATGGAAGAAGAAGAGAGACAGAAGAAATTAAAAGGCTGGAAGAAGGCAGTAAAATATGCCTTTGGATGGGCAAAAGATACAGAAGAAGAGGAAGAGGCGTAAGCCACTTCCTCTTCTTCACTTTACAGGAAATTGCTTTCCTGTAAAGTAAAAAACGCTCCGCGAGGATGCGCACTGCGGCGTATAAGGTAGATGCCGCAAGCGACCGCCGCAGGCGCGAGAATGTGCCAAGGCACATTCTTTATTCTCGGGCAGATTCTCCCTAAATGATAAAAAATCTTGACATCTCCCGCAAAAGTTCTATAATACATTTTCGGTAATGCGAGGATGTAAAAGGATGAATAAAGAAAGAGACTATTTTTTTGATAATTTAAAAGCGGTATTGATATTCTTAGTTGTGCTGGGACATTTCCTGCTCCCTATCCGTGGAGACAATCCATTGGTGGTGGTGAAACGGCTCATCTATGTATTTCATATGCCGCTTTTTGTATTTATCTCCGGCTATTTTGCCAAGAAAATTTATAAAAATGGACAGTATAATTTTAAGAAAATATTGTATCTGCTGAAAGCATATGTTGTGTTCGTTGTGGCAATTCAGATAGTATATGCCATTGCGGGATTTGAAAAATTTACGGAGATAGATTTCTTTTCCCAAAGTGGTGCACCGTGGTATTTATTTGCAATGATTGTATGGTATCTGACGATACCACTTGTCCGTAAATGTAAAGCGGTGCCGGTTCTTTTGCTTACGGTAGTGCTGGCATTAACAGCTGGCTATTTTAAAAATGTGGGGGACTTTTTATGTCTGTCACGAATTCTGGTATTTGGACCGTTTTTCTATCTGGGCTATTTTCTGGAGCAGAAGACACTGGAAAAAGCATTGCAGCCAAAGTTTCAGAGACTGGTGGTTCCATGCGCGGAGGCAATCTGTATCTTTATTCTGGCATATGGAGCAAGGTTGAAAGATTCCCTGGGAATGGTATATGAAAATATATCCTATTATGAACTGGAAGAAGTGTGGAAAGGACCGATGGTCCGCCTTTCCCTGATGATTGCAGCATTTCTTATTTCCTGGGCAATTATGTTTTGCATTCCGAGAGGAAAGACAAGGTTGTCAGCAATCGGACAGAATACCATGCCGGTATATATGCTGCACCGGATTTTACGGGATATTCTGATGTTTGCCGGAATCTATGATTATCTAGGTGACTGGGGCTGGATAGCATTTTTTATCCTGTTAGGATTAAGTGCTGGAATCGTATATGTGTTAAATAATTCACATGTTGTCAATCAGGTCAACCGGATACTGGCATTACATACGCCGCAGTTAATCAGAAACTTAAAAAGGCAACGGGCACGTTAGTCTGGATGGAAGAGATTGATACCATTGGAATGATAAAGAGAGGTGGTCGTATGTCAGAAAATAGAAAAATTCGTGTTTTTTATCAGTTTAACGGATATGTCCAGGGTGTGGGATTCCGCTATCGCATGTCGCATCTGGCGGGGTATTTTGGTGTGACTGGTTGGGTGCGCAATGAATATGACGGCTCGGTACAGGCAGAATTGCAGGGACTGCCGGAAGAAATTGATATGATAATTCAAAGACTCTGCCAGGACCGTTACATCGAAATCTGCAGCATGGACAGAAAAGAACTTCCACTGGATGAGACGGAACGGGGCTTCCATGTAAAATATTAAAATGCAAAAAGCAGCTTCTGGCATACTTTGTCAGGAGCGTTTTTACTTTACAGAAAATTGCTTTCCTGTAAAGTAAAAACGCTCTGCGAGGATGCGCACTGCGGCGTATAAGGTAGATGTCGTAAGCGACCGCCGCAGGCGCGAGAATGTGCCAAGGCACATTCTTTGTTCAGAAAAGTTGCAAAAAATAGCAAGAAATAGTAAACTGTGGGATATGCGAGTATACTACTATGAAAATGAATTAGAGGATGAATTTTCGGAAGCAAAGATAACTGCGAAGAAAATTGATGGAACATATCAGTACAGCCAGGACAGCTTGGGAAGGAAATTATTACATTTTATCTGTTATAATCTCATTGCAAAACCGGTGGCATGGTGCTTTTTAAAGATAAAATACCGTCATAAGATAGTGGGATGGGAAAAAATAAAAGCGTTAAAGGGACAGGGATTTTTCCTCTACGGAAATCATACCAATGCAGGAGCAGATGCATTGATTCCCACAATGCTGGCACATCCGACGGATGTATATGTGATTGTGCATCCGAATAATGTTTCTATGCCCTTTTTCGGAAAAGTAACGCCATATCTTGGGGCGTTGCCGCTGCCGGATGATAAGGATGCCATGAAACATTTCTTAGAAGAAATCGGAAAGAAAATCACTGCGAAAAAATGCGTGATGATATATCCGGAGGCACATATCTGGCCTTATTATACGAAGATACGTCCTTTTAAGGATTCTTCCTTCCGTTATCCGGTGCAGTATCAATGCCCGGTAATCTGTTTTACCAATACATATCAGAAACGGAAGCATAGTAAAAAGCCGCAGATAGTAACCTATGTGGATGGTCCGTTTTATCCGGATGCGAAATTGCGTGGAAAAGAGCAGAAAGCAGACCTTAGAAACAGGGTTTATGAACAGATGAAAGAAAGAAGCAGCAGGAACACCCTTGTACTTGCTACTTATATCAAAAAAGGTGATGTATGAGAAATATTCTATTTTCGGGGAATGTCAAAGTATTTGATGGAATACTGACCGGGATGCTGTCCATTTTTATGCGGACGAAATCGACAGAGCCATACCGCATCTACATTTTTACAATGGATGTATCACATTTAAGAGAGGATTTTCTGCCGGTGAGTGATGAGCAGATTGCATTTTTAAATGAGGTAGCAAAGTCCTATAACAAAGAAAATATTGTAATCAAGATTGATGTGACAGATATTTATAAAGAAGAATTTGCAGGCTGTCCGAACGAAGGTGCGTATTGTTCACCATATACCCTGCTTCGTCTGTTTGCAGATAAGATTCCGGAAATCCCGGATAAGCTTCTTTATCTGGATGCAGATATTTTATTTAACCGGGAGCCGGAGCTTTTATATGACATTGATGTAAAGGGGTATGAGTATGCTGCAGCAAGAGACCACTATGGAAAATATTTAATCAATCCAAACTATATCAATGCGGGAGTATTGCTTTTTAATATGGCAGAGATTAAGAAAACAGGCCTTTTTGAAAAAGCAAGACATCTCATTAAGACAAAAAAATTACTGTTTGCGGATCAGGATGCAGTATACAGAAGTACCACGGCAAAGAAAATGCTGCCGCAGAAATATAATGACCAGAAGTTCTTACATAAGAGTACAATAATCAGACATTTTTCCAAACGGCTTTTTTATCTGCCATATCCGCATACGGCAAATATTAAGCAGTGGAATGTCAGTGCAATTCACAGAATTTTTAAGTATGAAGCGTTTGATGATATTCTGTTCGAATATATTTATCTGAAAAAGAAATTTGAACAGGACACTAAGAGGTAAGGAGTTAATTTATGGAAATGAAGAGTTTATCACAGTATGGGAAGAAAGCGGAGATACCGATTTTCTTTGCCTGCGATGAAGGATTTGTAAAATATACGATGGTTTCCATGAAGTCCATCATGGAAAATGCAGACCGCAGCCGGAAATATCATATTTACATTTTACATATGGGAATTACGGAAGCAACCCAGGCAAAAGTGCTTGCCATGGCAGATGAAGAATTTGCAATTGATTTTGTGGATGTTACAGACAAGATGAGGAGCATTGCAGATAAGCTTCCGATTCGTGACTATTATTCCAACACAACATATTTCCGGCTTTTTATTCCGGATATGTTTCCACAGTACCGCAAGGCACTTTATATTGACAGCGATACCATCGTAGTGGGAAATGTTGCAGAATTATATGACCATAAGCTTGGTAAATTATATGCCGGAGTCTGTCCGGACCGTGTGGTAGCACAGACAGATATCTTAGGTGATTATGTAGAAAAGGTATTAGGCGTAAAGCGTGCCAGATATTTCAACGCCGGAGTAATGCTGATGAACTGCAGTCAGTTCCGTGAAAATCATCTTTTAGATGAATTCTTAGAGATGCTTCACATCTATCTTTTTGTGGTAGCGCAGGATCAGGATTACCTGAATCTGATTTGCAAGAATCAGGTGCTTTATATGGAACCGAAGTGGAATGCACAGGTATTTGGAGAACTTGCCTGCCCGGAAGAAGAGGTGGGATTATTCCATTTTAATATGGCAGCCAAACCATGGCATTATGAAGACTGCCGTCTGGCAGAGTATTTCTGGAAATATGCGAAGATGACAGCGGATTATGATGCCATAAAAGAAGGACTTGCTAATTATACCGATGAGCAGCGCCGCAATGACAGTGTGTCTGGTGAGAAATTAATCCAGCTTGCGGTATCTGAGATTAACAGAGAAGATAATTATCTTCGCAAGATGGAAAAAGCCGGAAAATCAGAAAGTAAGCTTGCGCTGCTTGCTCACATAGAGGAACTGGAGCGGGAAGGAAGATTTTCAGAAGATGCAGAAGAAAATCCACCGGCACCGGTTCTGATGCCGGAAGATATTAATTATCTTCCAAGAAGTTTAAAGAGCAAGACACAGACCAAATATGCATTTAAAGTAGCAAGATGGTTTGTCAATATGCTGATAAAGAAAAAGCAGTTGATAATCAAAGAATACAAAGGCATTGAAAATCTTGAAAAAGTAGCAGACGGAGCAGTCATTACCTGTAACCATTTCAATGCATTTGACAGCTTTGCCATCCAGCTTGCCTTCGAGCAGGGTAAATTGAAAAAGAAAAAAATGTACCGTGTAATCCGGGAAGGCAATTATACCGGATTTCCGGGATTTTACGGAGTGTTAATGCGCCATTGCAACACACTGCCGTTAAGCTCTAATTTTAAGACCATGGAGAAATTTATTGCTGCCGTAGACAGGGTATTAGAGAAAAATCAGTTTGTACTTGTCTATCCGGAGCAGGGAATGTGGTGGAATTACCGGAAACCAAGACCGTTGCAGAAGGGCGCATTTACCTTCGCTGCCAGAAATAATAAGCCGGTACTTCCGGTATTTATTACCATGGAAGACAGTGATGTTTTAGATGATGACGGATTCTATGTGCAGGAATATACGGTGCATTTCTGTGAACCGATTTATCCGGATCCGAATAAAAAGCGTGCACAGAATTCCTGTGAGATGCGGGATAAGAATTATGAAGCGTGGAAAGCTGTTTACGAGCAGACCTATGGAGAGAAACTGACCTATAGTTGTGATGAAAAACAGCCGATTAAAGAGAAGAAAGCACTCTAATAAAAGTTGCAGGAAATGTAATATGTATTGAGAAAGGGTAAAGGGATAAATTATGAATAATCAGTGGAACCAGATGCCACCAAACATGCCGTCACAGCAGAGACCGCCGATGCCACCGAATATGCCGCCGCAGCAAGGTGGACCAATGCCGCCGAATATGCAGATGCAACAGGGCAGACCGATGCCATCAAACATGCAGATGCAGCAGAGACCGCCGATGCCAACGAATATGCCGCCACGACAGGGAAAAATGCCACGACCGGAGCTCTCTCCGGAAGATAAGAAGCAGGCAGACAAATTATGTATTATTTCCATGATTTTGATGTTTGCACCGATGGCAGTAATTTTTATTAAGAATATTATTCTGGGACTGTTGTTTGATGCAGGAAAAGAAGAAATTTATTATAATATCGCAAGCAGCTATGTATTAGGTTCAATTCTGACTTTTCTTATGGCTGGCTGTGGAATTGCAGCACTGGTACTTATGATTTTGGTCCGTGTAAAATATCCGCAGAGTGTATTTGGTAAAGTGCTGATGTGGCTTTATATTGCACTTGCCATTCTTGTAGTAGTATTTATAGCAGTAACAATTATTGCCTGTGGGCTGGCATTCATAAGCTGTGTCCGAAACTGTCCGGGCTGATGAGGCAGGAAAATAAATGATAGATATTACGATTTTGCACTGGAGAATTTCGCCGTATTTTATCTGTTTTCTCTTAAGCTTTGTACTGGCATATCTTTATGTCACATGGTATTTGAAAAAAGCAGGAGTAAGGGGCAGTCATATCTTTTATTCAGAGCTTTTGAATACAGTCCTGGCATTATATTTTGGAGCATTTTATACCTTTATTGTGCAGCTGGCAGAACAGGGTAAAGTAGAAACATTTGGTTTTTCCAGTCTTGGCGGTATGGCGGGCATCCTGCTCGGTGTGTGGATTTTTACAAAAATCAGTAAGGAACATAAGATAGAGCTATGGACTGCATATGTGCTGGCATTGGGACTGATGTATGCGGTTTCAAAGCTAGGCTGCTTTTTTGCAGGCTGTTGTGTTGGCATGAGATATCAGGGACCTGGCAGTATCCGCTATCTTGATAATGGAGCAGCGGGGGAATACCTTTTTCCGGTCCAGCTGGCAGAGACGATCTTATTTCTGCTGGCGTTTTTGTTGCTTCACAGGATGGCAGAACGAAGAAGGAATGGTATAATTCCAAAGAGTCTGTTGCTGTATGCGATATTAAAATTCGTACTGGATTATCTGAGGTATTATGAAGACAGAAAGATTTTCAGTGCGAACCAGTGGGGATGTCTGCTGGTAGCTGTAAGCGTATTGCTCTATGAGGCAGTACGGCAAATTAGACAAAGAGCGAATAATAAAGTAATATAACGGATATGAGAAAAGAGTTTTGTGGGTGTTGTGCCGGCAGAACTCTTTTGCATTGTTATGCATCCAAAGAAGCTGACGGACAGGTTATGGTGTTTATCAAGCGTTATATTTATTGTAAAAGGTTGGATTCGGAACAAAGTATTTAGAAAAAATTTGGAAATAAGTTTACATAATATAGGTACGAAATATGGGACACATCCTGTTGTAACATGATCTTATCAGAGAGCAAAGCCACTGAAAAATACCAGAAAAGTGGCAGAAAAGCGAAGGAAAAGATAAGAAAAAAGACACAGGGAGGTCACAATTATGCGTGATAATACAGTACATGTAAGAAGAGGAAAGAAACATCCGTCAAGAATGGAAATGATAGTGCTTGCAGCTCTTGCAGCCCTTATGGTAAGCGGCGGAACATTATTACTGCTGGCAGCTTTGCTGGGACAGGATATTACAGACTGGAACCACAGAGCAGCAATTACAGCAGGTCTTTCTCTTGCCGGAGTTGTGTGGGGATGGTTAATCAGGGCAAACCGTTAGACATATCCGTGGGATAAGTACGACATGGTTTTTCGAATTGAGGTTGACGCATTCCCGATAGTTTTCTATAATGAAACTGATTATATTGTACAGGAAAATCAAAAGAAGATTTTCTGTTGTTTTGGAGAAAAAGGGAATTGAAGGAGACGGAAAATGAAGAAAACAATTCGTAAGATAGAGATACTTTTCATGACATTGATTTGCATTTTTGCCATGTCAGGAATGCCGATGCAGGTATATGCAGGTCCTGCGGATAATTCGCTGGAGACACTGACAGTAGCCGAGGGTTCATTATCACCTGCATTTGAAGGAAGCCGTATGTACTATACGGTACAGGTAGGACAGGATGTAAGCAGCGTGACGGTAAGTGCAAAAACGGTAAATCCGGCAGCAACGATTCAGTCCGGGGTGGGAACCACTACCTTAAAAACAGATGGAGATACAAAGATTGACGTAGTAGTGCAGGCAGAGAATGGAAATCTTGCAACTTATCATCTGACCATAACCAAGTCTGCAACAGGTGCTACAACAAATACAGATACTACAACAAGCACAGACACAGGCAATACTCCGGCGGACAATAATACCGGAGCAGATAATGGCACAGATACAGCCACACCGGACGATACTGTATCTGCCTATACCGTGTCAGAAGATTTCGCAGCAGAACAGATTCCGGCAGATTTTACAGAAGCACAGGTGCCTTATCAGGGAGCTGAATACCGTGGTGCTGCTTTTAACAATGGTAATTTATCTCTTTTATATATGACAGATGCAGCAGGAAATGCAGGCTTTTATGTGGTAAATGGCACCGATGGCAGTGTGTGCCCATATATTCGTATCGATAATGGGGATAATTATCTGATTTTAATGACACCTTCGGCAGTGACTTCCTTTGTACCGGGCGAAGCAACCACGCCTATTCAGGTTGGGGACAGTACATTTGAAGATGCATACGCAACAGATACAGAAAATATTTATACCGTATATGGAATGACAAATGATGGACAGGAAGGCTGGTATAATTACAATACCAGTGATGGAACCTTCAGCGAATACCAGTACAGTGACAGCACGGAGGAGGATACCGATACCACCTATCTTCAGAATGCATTAAATGACTTAAATGACAAATATACCGCTAGAAAAGACCGGGATTTAAAAATTATTGCCGGATTAATTGTAGTAATCGTAATTCTTATTTTTATCATTATTAATCTGTTGCTTCGTGGAAGAAGAGGTTATGAAGAAGAGGACGATGATGAAATCGAAGAAGCAGTAGATATCTTTGAAGAAGAAAAACGCAGAAAGGCAAAGAAGAAACAGAAATTCGTAGAAGATGCCGGTAAAGTCGAAGAAGAACCGGTCGAAGAAAAAGAGACCAGTGCAGTGAAGGATTTACCGGAGAAAGCAGAGTCAGAAGAAAAAGAAGAAGCGGATTCCGCCGCTCAGTTACCGGAAGAAGTGGCAGAACGGTTAGGCGAAACTGACTTTATGGAAGAATTTGAAGAAGAACCGGAATTTATGTCCGGCAGAAAGAAACGTGAAAAGGAAAAGAGAGAAAAAAAAGAGAAGAAACGGCGGAGCAAAGATATTTTTGATGACGATGATGAAGATAATGGAATCTTTGCAAGCCATGATGACTTTATTGAAAAAGAATCATCAGATGATGATATTGAAGTAATGGATTTAAATGATTTATAAGAGAATTGGCGCGTAGTGACAGGAGGATTTTATGCATAAACCATATACAAAACAAGCGCAAAAAGTAATAGAACTGACGACAAAGGCAGCCAGAAGCATGCATCATAATTATATTGGAACAGAGCACCTTTTACTGGGATTGCTAAAAGAAGGCAGTGGAGTAGCTGCCTGTGTTCTGATGGATGCGGGAGTAGAAGAAACCCGTCTGGTAGAACTGATAGAAGATTTAATCGCTCCATCTTCGGATGTGGCAGTATTAGACCGGAAAGGTTATTCTCCAAGGATTCAGCATATCATTGAGACCGCTGACCAGGAGGCAGAGCGTTTTGACAATGAGAATATCGGAACAGAACACCTTTTAATTGCATTATTGAAAGAGGCAGACTGTGCCGGTGTACGTCTGTTGAATACACTGGGTGTGAATATCCAGAAGATTTATATCGAGACTCTGGTAGCCATGGGAGAAGACGTAAACCACTATAAAGAGGAGATTGCGGCAAGCAAATCCGGAAAAAAGAAAGCAGTAGAAGTAACGCCAACCTTAGATCAGTATTCCAGGGATTTAACTGCTATGGCAGCCTATGGTGAGATAGACCCGGTGATTGGCAGAGAGGCAGAGATTGCCCGCGTGATTCAGATTTTAAGCCGCAGGACGAAAAATAATCCATGCCTGATTGGAGAGCCGGGAGTTGGAAAGACAGCTATTGCAGAAGGACTTGCCCAGCGTATTGCATCCGGACTGGTTCCGGATACAGTCCGGGGAAAACGAGTGGTAACACTGGATTTATCCGGAATGGTAGCAGGCTCTAAATACCGTGGAGAATTTGAAGAGCGGATTAAGAAAGTCATTCGTGAAGTGACAGAAGCAGGAAATGTACTTCTTTTCATAGATGAACTTCATACCATTATCGGAGCAGGTGGAGCGGAAGGTGCTATTGATGCATCCAATATTTTAAAGCCATCCCTTGCCCGTGGAGAAATACAATTAATCGGAGCAACCACATTAGAAGAATACCGTAAATATATTGAAAAAGATGCAGCCCTGGAACGTCGTTTCCAGCCGGTAACGGTGGAAGAACCGACGGAAGAGCAGGCAATAGAAATATTAAAGGGATTAAGAGAACGCTATGAGAAACATCATCATGTACAGATTACAGATGCCGGAATTGAAGCCGCAGTGAAGCTGTCTGCCCGTTATATTGCAGACCGTTATCTGCCGGATAAGGCCATTGATTTGATGGATGAGGCTTCCTCGAAGGTTCGCCTTGGCGGATTTAAAATGCCGGAGAAGATTAGTGAACTGGAGCGTAAGATTGCTCAGTTAGAGGACGATATGGAGACGGCATTGATGGAACAGCGGTTTGAAGATGCCGGGGCAATCCGCAAGGAGAAGGAAGCTGCCCGGAAGAAATACGAAAAGCAGGTGGAAAAATACCATCGGGATGCAGACAAGAAGAAACTGGTTGTCGGAGAAAATGAAATTGCAGAAATTGTATCTGACTGGACAAAGATACCGGTGAAGAGACTGGCAGAGGGCGAGGCTGCACGTCTCAACCGTCTGGAAAAGACACTGCATAAGCGTGTAGTAGGACAGGAAGAGGCAGTCAGTGCAGTGGCAAGAGCAGTCAGAAGAGGACGGGTAGGATTAAAAGATCCGCATCGTCCGATAGGTTCCTTCCTTTTCTTAGGACCGACCGGAGTTGGTAAAACAGAGATAACAAAGGCACTGGCAGAGGCTGTCTTTGGCGATGAGCAGGCAATGATTCGTGTTGATATGTCAGAGTACATGGAGAAGCACAGTGTTTCTAAAATGATTGGTTCACCGCCAGGTTATGTAGGTTATGAAGAAGGCGGCCAGCTCAGCGAAAAGGTCAGAAGAAAACCATATTCTGTTATTCTTTTTGATGAAATTGAAAAGGCACACCCGGATGTATTTAATGTATTGCTTCAGGTACTGGATGATGGACAGATTACAGATGCCCAGGGCAGACGGGTAGATTTTAAGAATACGATTATTATTATGACTTCCAATGCAGGGGCGCAGTCTATCATTGCACCGAAGAAGCTTGGATTTGCTGCAGGCGAAGATGAAAAGAAGAATTATGAATACATGAAAAATGGTGTAATGGAAGAAGTCCAGAGAATCTTTAAGCCGGAGTTCTTAAACCGAATTGACGAGACCATTGTATTCCGGGCTCTCAATAAAGAGGACATGAAGAAGATTGTCACCATTTTAAGCAAATCTTTAATTGACCGGTGTGAAAAACAGATGGGTATCCATCTGACCATAACCGGCAGCGTAAAAGGATACATTGCTGAGAAGGCATACAATCCGAAATATGGAGCAAGACCATTGCGGCGTATGATACAGACACAGATAGAAGATATGCTGGCAGAAGAGATTTTATCCGGTAAAATCAAGCCGGGAGATGATGTGGAAATCCGCATGGTAAAAAAGGAAATAAAAACCGTTGTGAATTCATCAAAATAACTGGAAAAATGTGTCGAGATAAGCTATAATATTTTCATAAAATTTACGAAAAAGCCATCGTGGGATAGTGGCTTATAGGAGGATAAAAAATGGCTGTAGTTGCAGAATTAATTCGTTCAGAAGCAAACGGAACAATCAGTTTTGGAGATTATACACTGGGAGCAAAATCCAAACTGGACAATTTTGAACATGCGGGAGATTTGTACAAAGTTAAGACATTTCGTGAGATTACCAAATTAGAGAGAAATGGAATGTTTGTATATGAATCTGTTCCAGGAACTGCAGTTACAAATATGGTAGCATCCGAAAACGGTGTGGAATTTGAAGTAGAAGGACCGGAAGATGCAGAGATTACACTTGGCTTAATGGAAGAGACAGAGTATGATGTATTTGTAGCAGGAAAATCAATTGGTCAGATGAAGACCAATTTAGGTGGTAAATTAACACTTAGCGTTGAATTAGATCCGGAAACTCCGGTTGCAGTAAAAGTATCCAGAGTATAAATGGATATATCAATAAGATGATAAGAAAGAGAATCCAATTCCAGCGGATTGGGTTCTCTTTTTACTAATTTACGCGAGTAGCAAGAAAGACAGTTATTGCAAGAATAAGGGGGAAAATAGATGGCAAAGGGAAAAGCAACCGTATTTTTCTGCCAGGACTGTGGCTATGAATCATCCAAATGGATGGGACAGTGCCCGGGATGCGGCGGGTGGAATACTTTTGTAGAAGAAGTGATAGATAAATCAGCACCTGCAAAAGTGCGGAAGGAAGCAGCGAAAGCAGAAGTTGTAAAAATTGCAGATATTAAAACAGGACGGGAAGAGCGGCTGACTACAGGACTAAAAGAGTTAGACCGGGTTTTGGGAGGTGGAATCGTAAAAGGTTCCCTTGTTTTAGTCGGTGGAGATCCTGGAATTGGAAAATCCACGCTGCTTTTACAGGTGTGCCGGAATCTTTCCCTGCAGAAGACCGATGTATTATATATTTCCGGAGAGGAATCCCTGCAGCAGATAAAAATTCGTGCAGAGCGTATCGGAGAATTTGGCGATACTTTATCACTGCTTTGTGAGACCAATCTGGATACTATCAAAGAAGTGATTAACAGAACAAAACCGGAAATCGTGGTCATTGACTCAATTCAGACCATGTATAATGAAAATATTACATCGGCGCCTGGCAGTGTTTCCCAGGTCCGGGAAGCAACCGGAGTTCTGATGCAGATTGCAAAGGGGCTTGGTATTTCTATTTTTATTGTCGGCCATGTGACCAAAGAGGGTGTTGTGGCAGGCCCCCGTGTGTTAGAACATATGGTAGATACGGTATTGTATTTTGAAGGTGACCGTCATGCGGCATATCGTATATTGCGTGGCGTGAAGAACCGTTTTGGTTCCACGAATGAGATAGGTGTATTTGAAATGTGTAACGAAGGGTTAAGGGAAGTGGAAAATCCTTCAGAATATATGTTAAGTGGAAAGCCGGAAGGAGCATCCGGTTCTGTAGTGGCATGCTCTATGGAAGGAACCCGTCCGATTCTTTTGGAAATACAGGCACTGGTGTGCCACAGCAATTTTGGAATGCCAAGAAGAACAGCTGCAGGAACGGATTATAACAGGGTCAATCTTCTGATGGCTGTATTAGAAAAGAGACTGGGACTGTCTTTAAGTTCCTGCGATGCATATGTAAATATTGCCGGGGGTATCCGTATGAATGAACCCGCAATTGATTTGGGTATTGTGCTTGCGATTGTATCCAGCTATAAAGATGTTCCAATTGATGAGAAGACCATCTGTTTTGGAGAAGTAGGACTAAGTGGTGAAGTACGCGCAGTCAGTATGACAGCACAGCGTGTGCAGGAAGCTGAGAAGCTTGGCTTTACCACCTGCATTCTACCTGAAGTTTGTAAAGCAGGATTGAAGAAGAATCCAAATATAAATGTAGTGGGTGTCAGCAACGTACAGGATGCCATCCGCTATATTTTATCCAAAGAAAAATGAATTGAACACACAATTCAAACAATTTAGATAAAAAACGACAAATGACCTACTTTAATAAATATGGCAAAATCGTGTTGACATCCTGAAAATGACGTGCTATTATAAAACTCCACCGCGCAGGAAACGCCTGCCGCGGCGGGAGATAAGAATTAAAAAAATAAAAAAAGTTGTTGACAAAAGCTGACAGACATGATATTCTGTAAAAGTTGCAGGTCAGCAACAAAACACAAAGAACCTTGATAACTGAACAGTGAAATAACCTTGAAAGATTTTGAGAAAAACGTAATCAAAAGATTACAAAATCATTCAGGACAGCATCTCTATTTAATAGAAGAATGCGACCTAAAACAGTAAACTTTAGGATATTTAGCCAAGCTAGATTTCTGAAAGGACAAACACTATAACATGAGAGTTTGATCCTGGCTCAGGATGAACGCTGGCGGCGTGCTTAACACA